>Ga0209208_10005113_pt1 | contig 18360 bp, 5 predicted proteins | sample S1TSphfallax_3_FD_187694 | JGI IMG/M metagenome (GOLD analysis project Ga0209208, IMG submission 187694) | Host-associated microbial communities from peat moss isolated from Minnesota, USA - S1T2_Fd - Sphagnum fallax MG (SPAdes) (version 2) | ecosystem: Host-associated > Plants > Peat moss >... | reverse complement strand
TCGGGAGTCAAAACTGGCGGACTCCCGGGAGTTCGACTCCTGGGCCTTCTTTTGGCCATAACTTGTGTTTCAGATGTCCAAATGAGCAATGCGAGCCCATTTTAGACATCTACACTTCAAGAGCTTTTCATTGATATAAGGAGCGCAACCAGCCATGGAGTTTTGACCCCTCAAAACGCTCTCTGAAGTTTCGGGAGTCCTTTTGGGACTCCAACTCTCACCAACTCCCAACATGAGAGTTCACTTGGGAGTGTGAGGGTTCACTCCCTCACACTCTTTGCACTCTTTGCACTCCTGGGAGCATGTGATGTGACTTTTGGGTCTACTTCTAGGCCCGCAACCTCGCAACCTCCTTGCTTTGGTCGCAAGCCAAATGCTAGGGTTGCGACAAATGAGGTCTAAAACAAAGTTGTAGCCTTCATCGAGATCTTTTCAATGGTATGTCACACACCACATGAATGCAAGGAAATTGGGGGTGATTTCTAACTTTTAGTGGTCAAAAGTCAAATTGTCAATTTGACTCCTGAACCTTCTTTTGGCCATAACTTGTGTTTGAAGTGTTTAAATGGGTCATGCAAACCCATTTTAGACATTTAAATTCCAAGATCTTTCGAATAATGTAAGGAACTCCTCAATCCAATGGGTTTCGACCCATGCAATCACTTTCTAAAAATTCAAGAATCCATTGAGACTCAAACTCCCAAAGTGGGAGCTCATTTGGGAATGTGAAGGTTCATTCCCTCACACTCTCTTACATTCTTGAAAGCATGAGATGTGACTCTCAAGCTCCACTCTTGGCCTATACCCTTATAAGCCCTTGCCTTGGTCGCGAGCCCAAAGCTAAAGTTATGACAAATAATGTACTCAAAAATAATATTATTATCCTCATAAAATCATCTATTGTTAATTTTTTAAATAAAAACCCCAGTATTTTGTTGTTTACACTATTTTTTGTATATATTTTACCATGTTTTCACCCCTTGCTATTGGGCAATGAATAACTCTTCTTCCTACTTGGGTCCTCTTATGTTATTACTACTTGAATCCTTTGGCATTGATATTACTCAAGTCTTCTTATATTGTTGTTCAACAATGAACAACTATTCTTATTGATTGGTTTCTTTTATGTTGACGTTTGAATCCTCTTGTGTTGTTGTTTGGGAACGAATAGTTATTCTTATTGCTTAGGTCTTCTTACATTACTACTACTTGAATCCTCTTATGTTACTATTGTTCAACTCCTATTACATTGTTCCTATTTTAAGTCCTTTTGTGTTGTTACTACTTAAGTTTTCTTATGTTATTTAATAATGAATGATTCATTTTGTTGTTCAAGTCCTCTTACATTGCTATTGTTTGGGTCCTCTTGCATCATTATTTAGCAACAAATAGTTCTTCTATTATTTTGGTCCCCTTGCACTGTTGTTTAACAATGAATGGTTTTGAATAACTATATTGTTCAAGAGTCCTCTTGTGTGTTGTTCAACAATGAATAGTTCTTATATTATTTAGATTCTTTTGCATTGTTGTTCAACGACAAATAACTCCTTTAATTTTTGTGTTAACGATAACAATAAAGTTGACCATAACAATCCTCAAATGATGTGTTATATTTAATTTTATAATAGTCTTGTTGATGCATCTAATCTCAAAAGAAAACTCTTAATTTCATATTACAAAAAAATGGTATAATAACTTTCAACAAACATGTGAATGCAAACCATGCCATTATTGCAAAAATGTTTGAAGAAATCTGTAATCCAATAAGAAAAACTATTTAGAGTTAATTAACAAATATAAAGCCAAATTTGTTTGGTGGACAAATTTCAAAATTTTTATTACAAAAGATCCTTCCAAAAAGGATAATGTACAACAAAAAGATTTTTTGCAAGATTTAAGCCTTTTGATTGTCAAATGCCAATGCAGTTTATGGAAAATATTTGGATGAAGTGTTTAACCTTGTGTTTATGTCTTTGAATGACCATTCCTTCAAGAATTTTATTTTCGAAAAGGTGTTGCTTAACTTGTTGGAAAAAACAAAACAAAAATATGTTCTACCAAAATTAATAAAATGGAATATTGCAACAACACACTTTGATTTATGGATGTTTCAAGGTGCACATGACATTTTAAAGGTTGATTAACAATCAAAGCATGTCACTATTGGTTTGTTTGAGTCGATAAAAGATATTAATCAAGCCTTAGTAAGAAATTTGACATAATTGTTGGATGAATATGAGTTGAAGAAGAAAGTCTTGCTTATGTAAATGATGAGGGTTCAAATTTGAATATTATGACAACTATTCTAAAGTCCATTGTGAGTTGTGAATGTTTGGGTTTGAAGGAAAGCTTTCAAAGGTTTTTGTTTTGGCCATGCTTTCTTTAAAACTTGCCAATATGTGATAACAAATGAAAAAATGTGTTGAAATCTTAAATATATTTCTCTATTAAGATTGTTCAATCATATTTGCATAAATGTATAACTTGGCTTTAAAGTCTAAAAAAGGTAGACATGAATGGAACAAGGCTTGTGAGAAGTCTAATATTTATCAAAGAAAACAAAGCACTATAATTAAGACAAAATAATTTTCATTTAAATTTGATTTGACAATCATTTCCGATAGTTCATTTGAACCTAAATCGTTTAAATTTTATGTTTTCATTTGAACTATAGTTTGAAAATATTAACATTTAATGTTAAATGATGTTTACAAGTTTTCTTTCAAAATGATTACGTTCTGAAAAGCCTTACAATTTTGGAATGTTATTACCTTTTGTTATAGTAGACAAATTTCTATTAGAATTAATGGAAGATATATAGCCTCTTCCTCTTATATGGCACATTTCTCAAATATTTTTATTGTTTTCCTTCATTGTGAGTGTGTGTGTTTTGAATCAATCTTGAAACCATTAATTGTTGGGTGATGCATTGCATTTTCAATAAAAATGTGTTTAAAATTAAAGGAAGAAACTAATCCCACCAACCCTAATTAATTTGATAGTGATAATTTTAAGGTTGTTTTTATTTTATTTTTACTAAACATGAAAAAAGAAGTTTTGGGGGTGTTAGAGTCTTTCTTTTCCTTTCTAAGGAAATATGATGTCTAGAAAACCTATAACATGTTGTCTTTGATGTTATACCTTAGGTTTAAAAACCTTCATTTAATATCATCTTTTATTAGTTGTGAAGGTGTGGTTATTGTTGAGGAATATGACAAGAAATGCTTATATCTCATGCTTATCAAATGCCATGACCATTTACATCATGTGTCAAAATGTAAACTTGGTTATGCAAATCCAATGGTAAAAGATTGCAATTTGGATATTTTTGAACAAACTATTAGCGCTAATGAACTAATGAAGGAGCTTGTGGGCAAAACATTGCAAATTTTTAGAAGACACCAAGTGAAAATCAAGGATATCAAATGTCCTTTTTAGTGGTGGGAGAAACCCAAATCTATGTTTCCCACTATTGGTTTTTTGGCTTGCCAAAATATTACGCATAATAGGATTTCAAATAGGATTTTTATAATAAGCATATTGGTAAATTTAAGAACATGTTGTTTACAAACAACCAATTTAGAGGAGGTGATATTTATGTGCAAGATTTGACCTAATGATCCAAGAGTTGACTTCAAATCACTTTTTAATTTGGTAGAGTTAATTGAAAAGGATCTAGAATTAGAAAAAGAGTTATAATAGTTTGAAGGTTCATTTGAATGGGATAAAGTTGTGCACATCTGAAATCATGGAAGAATGTTTTTTTCATTTTTTAATTCTTACCATTTTTTGGTAGTTGTTTAATTATTAATAATAAATTTTTTTTGTTAAAGATAATTGAACTTTTGATAACCAACTTGTGAGAATTGACACTTTAAAAACTAGTTGAATTTTGTTTTTCAAAAGTCTACTACCCTGGCCGGTTCTCTATAATTTCTATTTTTTTTGGAGAACTAATTCAGTTCTTAAAATGTTATATGAGAACTGAAATTGGCAGTTCTCATAAATTGCTCAAGTTTTAGGTCGATTATCAGTTCAGTTCTTGTTGTGAAAATCAATGAATATGAAATTCTATGATACCCAAGTTGATAACCAATCCATCAATTCTCATGCAAGTGAGAAATGGGTCCTTCAAGACCGGCACCCTTTTGAAAAAAAATTAAACTAAGAATTGGATTGGGTTAATGGAAAAAACTACATTCAATTTTCAACCTAGGGTTTAAGGGTATAGAGTTGTAGGTGAAATATCTAAACTCCCAAAACAAAATTCAAAGTCAAGGCCTTCTAAATGAGGAAGAAGGTCATAACCACTAAGCCACCCACTTTTTTGTTTGAGAATCTTGAAACATGCTTTAGCTCATAACCATTAAGACACCCACTTTTTTGTTTGAGAATGTTGGAACATGGTTTTATTTAAAGAGATTGTCTAGTTTTGAAAGATGCATCTTCCAAGACTAAGCATCCTTTTTAGATTTTTTTAAAAAAAAATTAAAAATCTTTCACATATGAAGGCTTGCAATCTAATGAATAATGATCATCCTTTCTTTGGGGAATTCTTGGATTGAAAACTTGTTATTTGATAACTGGATTGAAAATTGATGGTTTTCACTTATAATGAGAACCAACTTAAATGAGAATTGGTGATTCTTTTACTTCAGGTAACCTAAAAACATGGACAAGTATCACAACATTAAATTTCAAATTTTTTTTCCATAACCAGGTTGGTTTTTGAAAGCTTATCTAAGAACCAGAAAACTTCTGGTTCTCAGAAAAACATGAGAACCGCCCAACACTAGTCATAATGAAAAAGGGATGCCAATTTGGAAGTCATAATTGGCCCTTGCCATGTCAAAAGAAATGCAAGGTATGAATCGGCTAATGGACCTAGGAGAAGGGATTTTTGGATACATGCTACAACACAATACAGAAATCTAGGGATTTGTCAAAATCAAATTGAGATTTGGTACTAGAAAACCGAAAGAGCACATTTTTTACCCATTTTGAAAAAAAAGTTAGCCAACTAAAGGTGCATTCACACTTGGTGTTATGAACTCTAAGCTACCCATTTAGGACTTAAACCTAGTTACCATGAAAATTTTATATTAAGCTAACATTCACTTAACATTAAGCTTACGGCCCCATTTAACATTGGGTGCCACCTAGGATGCCACCTAGATTTTCATTTAACACTGACTTAACATCAAGTGTGAATGCGGCATAACTAAAGTGGTAGACAATGCTCAGCCATGCCCAGAGTTACTTGGGTTCTTTTGTAAGGTTTGAGTACTTTGACTACATCCAGAAGCAAGAAATAAATAAAAATTCACTAAGCATGCAAAGTAAGTAGAACTGAGAAGCACGATTTTATGCAGAACCATGCAAGGTGCAAAAAGACAAGCCCAAAAATGCATTGGACAGAACTTGTTTGGGGGGAGGGGAGGGGGCAGACAATCCTCCCACCGGTGGTGTGCCACAGATGGTTCTCTCTGGCCCTCCTCTTCACAAGCCTATGAAGAAATGGGAGAATTGGGAATGGAGAGACAGTGGGAGGCTGAACAGCTGCAGCTCCTAGCAGACAAAAGCTCAAGAGTAGCCTAGCACTCTAAAATAGCAATGAGTATTGTATAGTAGATGGGCAGGAACTTTTCACAACTTTTCATACTTGATGTCATACATATCTTATGACCAGATAAGATGAGATAAAGTGCAATAAATTTGTTCACATCAAGCAAAGTGGTGATCAGAGTTTTTTGTTTTTTTGGTTCATTTTTGTGATGTAGATGCTGGAATGGCAATCTTCCATAAGACAGCTTAGCCAAATTTGGTTTAAAACACAAGATATGAAAATTTTAAAACTTGAAGCATACTTCACATTTTTGGCTACATGCTAGAACCAATAGAGAAATCTGGATTTTTTCAATGAAAAAATTGGTCAAAATTTGGCAACTAGAAAACCCAAAATCCACATATTTTTTAGCCATTTTGAAAAATTAAAAAAATAGCCAACTAGCTGCATTCAGACATTTTATACCTGGGTTTAAGGTACAGCGACAATTTTGGATGCTTTTGAATTTTACCTTAGCAAGCCAGTTGCATCAAGCAAAAGTGACCGTAAACTTGCTAAAAATTATTATTTATTACAAGAACACACCAAAACAAGCAAGAAAGGGAAATGGAGCAAAAGTTTTGTTTTGTGCAGGGCTTTGCTTACAAACAGAAGCAGAAAACTTTTAAAAAGCCAATGACATCCAGTTTTTATGCAGAACAAGAAGCCCAGAGATTAGCATTGGAGCCATGAGCAAGGGGGTGGAGTTTGGATATGCTGCACGTTTAGAGATGCCAAGGGTGGTGGTGGTGGTGGTGGTGGTGCTGCTGCTGCTGCTTTTTATTGTCAATCCAGCTTTGTCAGCTTGGGAGGACATCAGCAGCTCTGCAGCCTCATCAGCCCTCTAGGACTTGATCCTAAAGCTGCTGCATGCAGATGACTGATCCAGAGCAATGTTCTCTTTGCGTTTTTGTTAAAAACCTCCACCCAAATTCCTAGTGTATTTGGAGAACCCGCGTGGCATTTCACAAAACGAAATGCTCATCAGACCTGCACACCTGCATGCATTCCCTTATTCAAAACACATTTTGGAAACGTCTGCAGCTGCAAGCATTCTGTTGACCGAAATGCTCAAAACACATTTTGGAAACGTCTGCAGCTGCAAGCATTCTGTTGACCGAAATGCTCAAAACACAGTTTGGAAACGTCTGCACATGCAAGCATTCTGTTTACCGAAATGCTCAAAACACGGTTTGGAAACGTCTGCACATGCAAGCATTCTGTTTACCGAAATGCTCAAAACACGGTTTGGAAACGTCTGCACATGCAAGCATTCTGTTTACCGAAATGCTGTGCATCGGTTCTTTTCCTTTGATACCCAGCGGGTACCCATCAGGTTATCATGGGAATTTGTTTTTAAAAAAAAAAATTAAAATTGTCTATTTTTACAGCATGTAACACCCTCCTCAGCTTTGGGTATTACCCGAATCAGGCCTGCCTTGGCTCTGCCTTGTGTGGGCCCTTATTCCAGTAATGCCCGTAGCCTCAGCTGTTACTGTACACTTAGGCCCACTTTACACTAGGAGTCAAGGCCAATGTTCGACTCAAATCAAGCATTCCTATTGGTGCAAAAGTTGAAATCAGCCCCCCCACAGCTTTACACTAGGAGTCAAGGCCGATGTTCAACTCAAATCAAGCATTCCTATTGGTGCAAAACTTGAAATCAGCCCCAAGGGATTTACATTGGGAGTCAAGGCTGTAATTTTAAAAATCTTTTTAATCTGCCCCAAGTTATTAATGAATGCTGAATTTTATGGCCTCGTATTGGCCCCAAGGCTGAAAAAAAAGGATACCATTGAATTTGGGAAGCCAATTTGCAACACTTGGGGCCAATGTTCCAGCACTTATTAGTAACTTGGGGCCAAACAACAAGCCAAAGTTGCTCAAAGTTGGCCCCAAGTTTTTTCAGCCCCGACTCCTAGTGTAAAGTGGGCCTTAATGGAAAAAGTGAGGACCATACTACCACACATGCCACTGACAATAGAGTCAGTTTTTTTTGTTGGAATATTTATTTAATCACTTCAGAAAGGATTTAGCAGCCTAAATTTGAATATTTCAAATTTTTAACAGTTTGAGAATACATAATACAAGATGCATCTCAGTAAGTGACCCCCCCACGTATAAATTGGATGAAGAAAAATCAAAACATGTCAGTTTAGCTCAGCAAAAATTGTTTTGGCCCACCATTTTGGCACCGTTTGCTGAGGCTGGTAAAGGATAAATCATAATGATTGGTCCAGGTGGTTTGCTATTAGTTGTCTCTTACCTTTTTTTTGCAGGCTCAGTTTTAGTTTTATTGGTGGGGTTGCAAAAAAGTAAACTATACGTAACTAGTTACTTAGACCATGGATGGATGTGAGATATATTTTTGCAGGCTCTCATACTGAGCACCAATGGGGATGCTCTAAGTGAATTCCTTAGCAACATCTGGATTGGTGAGCCCAATGGTATCTAGATGATGGCCCCCCTTCAACCTTAGGAGACTCCTTTGGATGCTCTCCTCTCAGCATCAATTTTTCCAATAACCACCAAGGCCAGGTTGTTAGTTGGTGCAATTGCAGGTTTTCAGTGCTCATTCCTGAACATGTGGGAGACCACTCTTAACCTCCAAGAACCCACCATCCACAACCCCTCCACTAGGACCTCCACAGTACTTTAACCCTTAGTTGACATTTGACCAAAACAATCCCTAGTGGGAAGAGGGACCTACAACCACATAATCACCCAAAAGTAATGCAAAATGTCAAAATTTTGAAAATCTGACTCAGTAGAGTTGTAGGGGACTTCAAGCTGAATATTTTTGTAAAAAAATTGAATTTGGTTCAGAAATGGCAAATCCCCATCATTGAAAATGCAATTCTATTAGTTACAAGAAGCCTTCAAATTTTCACAATTTTGAAGAATTTGATCAATTTATTATTTTTCATTGATGGTAAATATTCTGTGGTAGATACAAGGCATGCCTATGAGGTGAATGAAAAAAGAAAAAACTCCATTTGGACTTGGAATGAAGGAGAAACAAATAGTCAAATATGCACATCCAATGGGCATTTACACAAAATCAAAGAAAGAAAATCCCTTGAGATAATCTGTGGGCATGTAACTTGATGAAGTTTAACTATTATCTATGTAATTATTCAAAAATATAAGTTTGATGATTTACTTGTTAATAGGATCATAGTGTTTAACTTTCATATATTAATTTATGTGAAAATCATGTAAAATTTTTTTGCACAAAGGTGCATGGACCTTCACATATTTAAATTATATATAAGTCTTGTGAAAGTTTTTTGCACATGAAGGTGCATGGACCTTCACATATTTAAATTATATATAAGTCTTATGAAAGTTTTTTGCACATGAAGGTGCATGGACCTTCACATATTTAAATTATATATAAGTCTTACGAAAACCTTTTGCACATGAAGGTGCATGGACCTTCACTTATTTAAATTATATATAAGTCATGTGAAAGTCTTTGCATTTTATTATGCATGTGAAATCACATGAAAGGCCATGTGATGTGTAAATTTTAGAAATTTTTTTATTTAGTTTCCTTTTGGTTAGTATATAAGTGGGTGTTTGTGACCTTTCGAAAGACCTTCACTTGATAAAAAGATTTTTGTTGTATGAATGCAAAGTTTGATAGAATAGAATTATGAAGGGATTCGAATTTTTTGTTTTGGTGGTGTTTGTGTTTAATTCATGGTAAATGGTGTGGGATATTAGTTGTACATAGACAATAGAAAGGTTAGAAAATATGCATGCAACCAATAACATAGATTTTCATAGCTATGTAATAAACATACATAGTCAATCATGAACGGGTTTAGGACTAAAACTATGTATGTTTATTACATACATATGGAATTTATGTTCTTGGTTGCACAAATATTTTTTCACCCTTTTATTTTCTATTCATAACTAGTATGCCACACCATCTACCATGAACTAAACACAAACACCACCAAAACCAAAAACTCGAATCCCTTCACAATTCTATTCCATCAAACTTTGCATTCATACAACAAAAAAATTTCTATCAAGTGAAGGTCTTTCTAAAGGTCACAAACACCCACTTATATAATAACCAAAAGGAAACTAAACAAGAAATTTCCTAAAGTCTACACATCACATGGCCTTTCATGTGATTTCACATGCATAATAAAATGCAAAGACTTTCACATAACTTTTATATAATTTAATATGTGAAGGTCCATGCACCTTCATGTGCAAAAGACTTTCACATGAATTATATATAATTTAATATGTGAAGGTCAATGCATGATGCACTTTTAGCTCCGTGAGGGATTCAAATGCAAGTCCCAAATAGAAAACAATGGAAGAGCAAGGAGTCGAGCATGTTCCATAACTCGTAGCACTTTGGAGGGGTAGAGGGGGCATGTTAGAGCTTCAGGATGGTACTAGGAAGAATTGACAAGCTTCACTTACTCACACGGGCCTGCACAAAACCAACATAAGGTGGTTAGTGCGTAGTTGGAACACTTTTCGTGCTAGGACGAACCATGGGCAACTCGAACTCACAAAACTCACCACAGCCCGGACTTGGGGGAAGCCACCACCTTCCCTCTTATAATATACTTTATGCCTCTCCACAGGGCCCACATCCAAATGGCTTTTTGTCACTTGGGAGTCCCGAAATTGCCAAGGTTGGGACTCTCGCAACTTTGGGGCGCCATAACTTTGCGTTCAGACCTCCGATGGAGATGAAGTCTAAAGCAAAGTTGTAGCCCTTGTCGAAAGCTTTCGAATGATAAGTCGAACGCCACCTGCACGCAAGGAAATCGGGTCGATTCTTGACTTTTAGTGGTTGGGAGTCAAATTGCCAATTTGACTCCCAACCCTTCTGGCCATAACTTGTGTTTCAAATGTCCAAATGGGTGATGCGAACCCATTTTGGACATCTACGTTCCAAAGGCTTTCCAATGATATAAAAAATCCTCAAGCCATTGAATTTTGACCCCTACAATCGCCCTCTAAAAATTTGGGAGTCCACCGAGACTCACATTTCCAATGTGGGAGTTCCCTTGAGAGTGTGAGGGTCTATTCCCTCACACTCTCTTACATTCCCAAGAGCATACGACATGACTTTTGAGCTCCTCTTGGCCTGCAACCTTGCAACCCCTTACCTTGGTCATGAGCCCAAGGCTAGGGTTGCGACAATGCACCTTCATGTGCAAAAGACTTTCACATGACTTTCACATAAATTAATATGTGAAAGTCAAACACTATGATCCTATTAACAAATAAATCATCAAACTTATATTTTAAATAATTACATAGGTAATAGTTAAACTTCATCAAGTTACATGCACCTTTAGTATTTCCAACCCCTCCCATGTACCCCAATCAAAAATATGTATCATTGGACCTTTAACCTTGACGAAACACTATGTGCTAATTTCCACACTACATTGTCAAAGAAGCTATTGTTTGAAATACTATGTGGAAGAACTTAATTTTTCTCCTACCTTATTATAATTTAGATTTTTAATATCTATGTATTTAAACCACCTTAAACATAATTTATATTTTATTTTTACATTGAATTTTGGCACCATATTTTTTTTGAATTTCAGTTTCAAGTAAACATGTGAAAAGTGATGAAGGAAGGAAAGTGATTGTGTGGATTCAAATAAAAATCATGCATGAAATGTTCAAATTTATTTTTAAAATTGTATCACCAAACATTTATGTACCAAATCACATTTCAAATGATAAGACCATGTTTAGCACACACAAAATCATTATAAACAATGAACATTTAGTTTTTTTTCATGGAAAAAATTATACAAAGAAAATATTGAGGCTTTTGGGTTTCAAAATCAAAGTAAAAAAGGTGTACATTGCAACCCAAGTAAATGAACCATCAATTTGTTGCATTTGTGCCTTTGTAAATAGGCCATTTATCAACCCTTGATAATTACTTCTAAGGTGATCATAATATCAGGGAAAGGAAGTTCCATAAATCCTAAACACCTAGTTGATTTTTTAATTTACTTTATTGCAACTACTTACATAAGTATAATGAAACTTCATGTGAAATGAATTAAAATCATCCATTGGATGGTACTCCACCTTACCCACAATATTGCCTAATATATTGTGAAAAAATACAATAACCTAATATGAAGGCATAATAACAACAGAACAAAAATTATATAAACTTACATAGACAATAATTATGCCCTACAATAAGATTATTGCCATAGGGCAACAAAAGGCATCCCTCTCTCTAGGATGTAAAATACCTTTAAAACTAAAACCCTATAAAATATATGACTTTCTTGGGACTTTCCTACCTTTTGTTTAAACCTCATATCATCTATAGCATACATTTACAATCTTATCAAAAATGAAAACACACAACAAATTAAATAAGGGAGTCCCAAGAAATATGAACATTTCTTTGTTACTATAGTGAAAAAGTTCATAACATGTTTTTGCCTTGTTTTCCATCAACACAAAAAAAAGTAAAAGTAAAAAAAAACAACAAAAACTAAATGGTTTGAAAGAAAAATAAAATAGAATGGGTAGCCTAGAAAGTCTCCACCTAGAGAGGGGGAAAAAAAATTAGAAAAAAAGAAAAAAAAGGAAGGGCATAGAGACACAAAGCATCAAAAAAAAGAAAAAAATGATAATTTTTAAAAAAGAAGAAAAACACAAAAAAAATTCCCCCACCTTAAAGGGTAGGGACCACCTTATTCACCCCATCCCAAAGGTCATTTCACCTAACTATTATTCCTTCAAATGACAACTTCAAAACTTACATTTATCTAGCTAGGGGCAATTTTTTCCTAAAATTCTTCCTACCTTCAAAGTAAATGATTAACCAACCTTCACCTATTAGAAGGTTTTGGTTGATTTTCCATTTAAAATGTCACTTCCAAAGGGAAATAATAATGAAAATTACTACCAATATAGATATTGGGTTACCCATCTAATTAAATTAATGTCTAGGTTAAAGTAAAATTAACCTTAAGTTCACAACCTTCATCACTTCCTAGTCCTAGCCAAATAAATACCACTTCATTAATGTTAACTCCTTTATTCTAAATCTTTAGTATGATTTGCATGATCTCCATCTTACCAATTAAACCTACGTATAACTGATAATTAGTATAATATCTTGAATTTATGTTGTATATTTTTTGTTTTATTCTAATGCCTATTATTAATCCAAATTGGGTGAAAGCATGATAAAGTATACTAGAAAATATAAATATTTCCAAAGCAGTCAAAACTGGTCCAATTTTTTACACAAGTACAAGAAAGTAGATTGAAAATAATTTTAAATAACATAACACAAGCATGGTGCCTTTCTTTGAGTTTATAATGAGGTGATTACAAAGTTTGAAAAACTTTGGCACAATTAAAGTAAATAACAAGTATGTATGAAAATGATTAGTCAAATTGAGTTTAAATCTACTTTTCCATTAGAAGTTTGATGTATTATACTATAACATTTAAACATTGAGAACTTACAAGTACATTTTAAAGCTACATCGTGTTTAAAATAAAATTATTCAATAATTCATCTACTTTCACCTACTTTTACAAGTTTGGATAGCCTAAAAAGTAGGAAAGGCATAATTAATTTTTTAAAAATCTACTTGAATGCATATTAGATATGTGATTGATCAACATAAGATTGTCCTCATATTGATCATTAAATAAAAAAACATTTCTACTTTCAATACATTAAAACTTGTTTCTGGGTACTTGTATTTTTTGGTGATAAGGATAAAAAATTGTCTACTTTTACCTTACCCAATCATATAATAATTATATTTTCAATTTTGAAAATTAATATACTGAGCAAAAGTATAAGGTCCCATATATTGGTTGTTGGGTAAAAATTACAATTCAATTAGTTCTATAATAGGGTCATTTTCAAAAAAAATTTGGGGATAATTCTAGGACTAGTTTCAAGGCTAGTTTTGAGTTTTAGGGATTTTTATAAAAAATCTCATAGATTTTGGGCAAAGATTTTTTTTTAAAATTCTCCAAATCTTGGGATATTGTGGCCATTTCTATTGGTGATGGATTGGTTGCACAAGGTGACAATTTCATCATCCAATCTAGACTAAATTTTCTAAGGCAAAGGGACAATAATGCACAAATATTTGATTGTTCAAATTGAAGAAAAAAACGTTAAACTTCTTTTAAAGGAATAAAACAATGCAAACCTTAATCCACCACATCAAAATAATTTATATATAATTATTTTCTTAGTTTATAAGGTGCATAATATTGTCAAAAAAAGGAAGGCCTTGAAAGCAACTCAAAAATCATTAGAATAAAATCATCAATTCCAAAGAAAGTATCATTGATTAGAAATCAAATTTAGTCACGATGATCACCTTTTATTCACTTTTTATTCTTTAGGTATTTGAAAAATTGTAAATCTTTAGCAACTAAGAATGTTTTAATTTTTTCTAAAACATTTCCTTGTTGGTAAAAGTCTAGAATGTAAATTTGCAAGGTATTATCAATCCATGTTTGTAGGACTAAAAGTTTACAATAGGTAGACACAAGAATAGAAGCTTGCAACATGTAAACATTATTTTGTTTAACTTAACTTACATTTTCAAGTTCTTTTCAAAGTTGCACAAAGAACTTGTTAGTTATATTGTCACAAATCAATCATTTTCCCATCGTTGCAAATGCATCCTTCCCATCCTCCTTATCATCCTAGTCTACTATTAATTCTCCCAATTCCAAGTTTAATCAAAATTGTGTAGCACCATAAGACTGAAAACTTAATGTATATATCAAAAGACCTCAAAGAAATGGTGTACATGGCTTATCTCATAATGACAAACTAGAATACACTGACAATAGAAAAAACTTAGTCACATGAAGTGAGTGCCAAAACAATATGGAGTTGGAAGCAAACAAAAAACTTTCAAACAAGAGGGGAAAACATTTTTCAAACATTGTTATCTAGAAAAAAAGAGTGAAAAAAATACAAGAAAAATAAATTATGCTTAATTTGCATTTTTTTGCCCTAGTGCACATCTCTTATTTTATTTTCACTATTAGTTGGTTCCTTGTGTGAAGGTTTTTACAATCTCTTTTAAATTAATATTGTAATTGTAATTTTTATTATTTGTATTCATGGTTTTGGTTAATCATTTGAAGGTTTTTTTCCTTAATTGCATACAAAACTTTCATGGTGAATGATGTTTAGTTTCAAATTTTCCTTTTCATTGTCATGGTAATTATTTGACCCATTATAAATTATTCATTGTTGTGTATCACACAATTTTTTATCAATGATTATACTAACGTGATGCACTAGTAGAAATTCTGTCTTTTGCAACCAGTCACTATGCAACTGGCATGCAACTAGTTGTCATTTGCAACTATAAATCTAGTATTGTATAATTTTTCAGCCATACGGTTGTGTGTGCAACTAAATGTGTACAACATGGACACATGTGATAAAAATAATGGTTTAAACTTATACATACTTAAATTATTATACTTAATATATCTACATAGGCTATGTATAATAATATTATGTGCCTTTAGTATTAAGGTTAACCCCATGCTAACTTAGGCTAACTTAAATTAACCTAGGTTTAATTGTAGTTAAATTAACCTGGGCTAAATAAAAAAAAAAGTTAAATTAACCATGGCTAAATTAAATTAAGCTAAAATTAACCATACCTAATTTTATTAGGCTAAAATATTTATGGTTAAATTAAATTACATTAAAACTAACCATCGCTAAATTAAATTAGGCCAAAATAATTATGTTTAATCAAGTTAGGTTAAATTTTTATGGCTAAAATAAATAAAAATATATTAATTATGGATAAACTAAATATGGCTAAATTAAGTTAGGAAAAAATAATTATGGCTAAATTAAATTAAGCTAAACCAACTATGGCTAAATTAAACTAGGTTAAAATATTTATGGCTAAATTAAATTAGGCTAAAACCAACAATGGTTAAATTGAGTTAGGCTAAATTAATTATGGCTAAAAAAAATTATGTTAAATTAAACCATAGTTTAAATATATATTGCAAGTTTTTAAATTATATTTGTCAAATATATTTAAATATTTGTTTTGGGAAGTAAAAATTTTCTATTTTATTTTATTTGAAATATTTTTCAGAAATTTTTAATTTGATTAAACAAAATATTATTTAGAATCAATTAATATGATAATATTAAAATTTATTATAAATGTTCATGATTATAATTAAATGTCTGTTATAATTATAATGATAATCAATTATATATATATTCAATAGGTATTATATACATAAATTTCATTATTTATGTATATTAATGTAAATAGGCTACACGAATTAACCTAGAAGTACAAAAACATCTTAAGTTAATTACTAGTTTAAGCTAGATAATAATGTTAAAATCATATTTTCATTAAGTAGTTATAATTAATAAAAAAATCCTATAATCATCTTTGAAGTGCAAAAGACAAGGAGTAATGAAAAATTAACATGAAGAAAAACATGAAAAATAAGTTTTTTTCCAAGTTACAAAATGTGTTTTTTTCTTTTCTTTGGAGCCCTCCTACTTTCAAACCTCATAACTTTCTTATTTCTTATTCATTTTAAACGATTAAAGTGCTATAGGATCGCCAACTGAAGTTTTACAAATCGTATTATTACTTTAATAGCAAAAAAACCAAAATTTCTGGGTGTTTAAGAATTGGCCTTTGTAGTGTTCAATGGTTTTTTTGAATTTCTAACCCCCTTTACTTTGGGGGATCATAACTTTTTCATTTCTAATCCATTTTCAACGATTCTTATTGTGTTAGATGCGCCAAGAAGAGGGCTTCAAGTTTTGTTTAGACACCAGAATCAACAGAACCCTCCCCTGGTTGCTATACTCTAATACATTAGTTGCATCTGATGTGCAAGTAAGTTGGTTCCTGAAGTTTGCAATGGAGTTTTTTTATCACATATGCTTTGGCTTCCAATTCTATTTGGCTTAGTATTATGAAATGGTTAATCTTTAAAATAAAATCGGATTATTCTAATCGTACTTATATAGCCTAAACCAAGCTATGTTCAACCTACTTACATACCTAAGTAAGCTTATTTACCTAATAGGGTTTAATAATAACCTAATTAATTAGGCAACACGTGTCAACATTTTATTAGCCATAAATTAGATAATTTAGATATTATTATACAATATTAAAAAATAGACGGGCCATAATTTCCACGTGTCACCATATAATTGGTGTTTTAAAATGGACACGTGTGTCAATTGGTCAATGAACGTTCCATGGTGTGCCACGTGTCATCATCTTAATGGCATAAATTTAATGATTGAGATTAATCCAATGAATGTTTTATTTTGAAAACAAAAAATTAATTAATTAGTGACACGTGTTCACAAGCTAGTTGTCCAATTTTAAAACATGTGTCATATTTTTATTAGTTACATTGTAGTTGCAAGGAAAGTTGCACATAAGGTGCAACTACATTTGGATTAGTATGTATGGATGAGCATGTATATTAACATCATATATACATGTTGCATACGTAATGTTGCATGCAACTGAATGTTGTGTGCAACTTGTCTTATGCAACTACACAAATTTGCAGTTGCATGTGTCACATGCAACTGAATTTTAGTTGTAAATGACAATTGTAAAACCCATAATTTTTAGTAGTGATGGTAGCGTGAAATTGTGTACAAATTAATGTGATGTGTCTAAATTGGCTACCATGTAATGTAATATTGTGCACCAAATCCTTCAGTTGATTTTGCTAGTTTTGTTAAAGTTTTCACAATATCTATAGATAACTTTAATATTTAAAAATTGGGTAGTGATTCTCATCCAAGCATATTTAATCCTCCAAAGTACATCCTCATTTATATCAAAATTTCAACCATTTTATTCCTTGACACATTGTTTGACAATTCACAACAAAATAATTTGCTAGTTAAAAACATAATCATGGTTAGGACCAATACACCTATAAATAAATCAAATTGAATACATTGTGTTGTTATCTTGTTACATTGTGTTGCCATTTAATATGCAAATAGGTTAATAATGAACATGGCATTCCAATTTCCATACAACTTTCATTTATGATCTTGGTAAATATTTGTTCAATGTTTTGTTGGTTGACTTGGTTTAACCATAATTTGGTTTATGATGTGCAATCATAAATTCTGAATATAAAAAAATTATATTTTTTCAATTATAAAAGTTTGGCACTCATTAAATCAATCAAACAATCAAATCAAGTGATAAGGTTTTCATATAGTATATGGTAGTTTGTGGCAAGTTCAACACTAAATAATGATGAAGAATTTGTTTTTGGAATTTTGAAATTATGTTCAACACATTCAAGTGTATTTAACAAGTAAAAAATAAACATTAACTATATTTTAATGTATTTTTCATAATCTTAAGAGAAAATATACTAAATATTTGGAGTTTAATTTTGTCCCATAATTGTTTTCTACTATCCTTTTGATATAACACACTCCATAACTAACATGTATTTTCAAGATATTTAGTTGTAGGTTTAATTGGACACAAAATCTATTCACATTTCACAAAAGGTGCAAGCAATGATTAGTATTAATGCCCTATGACATTAAGGCTGGCCACTATTGTAGTAAGTAAGCATGTTTAACACTTTCATGCCAAAATTTTAATATAACTTCTACTAAGATTCCAAAATTTACATTAAAAATAATTATTGTGTATTTTATACTTGCTAAACACACC
>Ga0209208_10005112_pt1 | contig 18360 bp, 7 predicted proteins | sample S1TSphfallax_3_FD_187694 | JGI IMG/M metagenome (GOLD analysis project Ga0209208, IMG submission 187694) | Host-associated microbial communities from peat moss isolated from Minnesota, USA - S1T2_Fd - Sphagnum fallax MG (SPAdes) (version 2) | ecosystem: Host-associated > Plants > Peat moss >... | reverse complement strand
AATAAGTGTTTTGTAACATGTTTGAAATGTTGTTTTTGTTTGTTAGTTATGATAGGTCTTAAAACAAGGGAGTTGTCCTTGTTGTGACAATTGTGTTGTATACAAATGGGAAAGTTTTGTAAGGGCACCAATAAAAAAAATTGTTCATTAATGACAAGTAACATCTTCACCATGCTTGATTTAGGTTAAAGTGGAAAGGGTTGAAAGATGATGAATTAAAATTCATAAAGGAATGTTAAATTGAGATGGAGAAAATGACATGTACATGAAGGTCATTGGACTTCTGTGCATGAAGGTTTGGAAATGAGTTGTGAGAAGCCAACTTTGGCATGCATCTCACATCTATCAAATGTGTTAAAAAGCAAACTATTTTCACACAAAAAGGGATCAATGTTTAAAACGATTTGTAATGCATACCTTATTTCAGAATGGAAACATTATCACGAAAAGGAACCAAGGATGTGGATTGAAAGTCAATGCTTGTTTGAGTTTTGAAAAGCATGATGGGACATAGCATATGGGTACATTCATGTTAAAAGGAGCCATTGACACGTCCTTGGTTTCATTGTGATAGTGTAAAAATTTTGTTTTTGGATAATGCTTAAACAAATTTTTACATTGTTTTATTGTATTTTCGAAGCACAAAAAATGTTATGGGTTTTTTAAAAACTTAGCACAAAAAGAAATTGTTAAATATTAAAAGGTATTTTATATTTTTTGTATTTTTTTCAAATTTATCCAATATTAAATTAATATATTAAAAAGGTCCCTATACAAATACAACACATTTCAACATTGTTTTAATTTATGAGCCTTACAAACATGTAAAAAAAAAGACTTATTGCACTCGAGGTGGCTCCTATTAATATGAACAGACCCCTGCGGTTGGGGTTTTGCAAAGAATTGGGACTTTGTGTCAACATTGTTTAGATTATGAGGTTTATTACGCCATTTCTAAAACCAAAAGTTCATTAAGTATTCTACAAAAAAATGATTTCAACCTAAACCAAAAATACAAATTAAAGGTTGTAAAGTCATTTTTTTATTAATTCAGAAGTCAAAAGCTTGTATGATGTTGATGTAATGGTAGGTTTGAAGAAAACATTTGCAACTTGATGTTGTATATCATGTATGTTTCATATTGTGAATGTTAAGGGCATATGTGATTACATTTGTCTCATGTTCATTAGAAGAAAATTTGTCATTTGCAACTAATAAAACAATTGTTAATGACATTTTTGGTTGCAAATGATAGTCTTTTCTAGTGTTTTTGGCTACATGATCATTTGTTATCATTTGGTCATGTTATTGCAAGGCTACAATGTGTAACACCTAATTGTTGTTGTGTGTCAAATATCATATTCAACTTGGAAGATGCATAAAAGGAATTGAAATAATGCATGATCATGGACTTGCATGAACTTAATGAATCATACATAGCCCCCAAACTCATAAAATCAACCCAAAAGTTGTGAAAAAACTCCTTGTGGAGTTTCAGTTCAATTGTGAACCAACTCAAAGTGGTAAATATAGAGTAAAAAGCAAATGGGGACTTTTTGGTGGTAGATTGGTTCACCTACGTTGCTCCTACAAATGATGAATTTTCCAAGGGTTTTTTTCCTTTACCTTATGGTTGACTTTTGTTGTATTTTTAATGCATGATTGAAGAATCATGTGAAAGGTCAAAAAACGTTTAGCAAGTTGAAGAGTTTTTAAAGCCAAGGTGAAAGCACACTAGGGTGAACCCCTTTGGCATGTCACATTGTACTATTTTTTTGGGTGGTCATTTTGAACATAAACCATGTCAAAATTATACAAGATTTTCACAATGCTTTTGCACATACATTATGGTAAAGCATAACCCAATATATATATATATATAATTACTTTCTTTTTATATTATGGTGGCTTGGAGTATATTTGCTTGAATAAAACACATGTAACGATGTACTAAAAAATGCAAATATATTCCAAAAATGATTGATTTGATTTTTAACTTTCATGAAATTTATAGTGATTACTTCACATGTCATTTCACATAATTCAAACCAAATTTGTGAACCATTTCAAAATTTTGATAATTCTGATGTCATAAATAGGTTTTTTTATGGTCTTGATCATAATATGTGGTAAATTTACATTTTCACAAACAATCATTTGCAAATGGAATGTGACAAGTGTTTTGAAGTGGGCTTATTTTTAGATTATTTATTTATTTATATTATTAATGAAATTAAATACTAGTGCAATTTGAAATGACAAAATGAATTATATTATACCATGTACATATATACCCATGTTTCCTTTCCTTTATAAATTTATTTTATTTCTCAAATAAATTAAATAAACATTAGTTTTATGAAAATCAAAAATTTTAAACCAAAAGACTATAATTTTAACTCAAAATTAAATGGACTACATTTTGTGGAATTTATACAAAATATACCTTTAGTAGTGGATGTAAGAAGTGCCCCAAAGGGGGCAACCGTAGTGTGCTTTCACCCACCAAGAGCTTCCATTCCTTTTTTTCCTAACCTAAATGTAGCAAAAAATAATTGAATATATTATGATGATGTTCCACAAAGCAACAAAGATTATGGGTGTAACTTGAAAAGCATATTGCAACTAATCTTTAAGTGAACGAACTTTGAAATTAAACATCTCCAAATGAATAGAGCTAGTTAGCCATCCATCCCATTCATGCAATTGAAAAGGCCCAAATTATGAGGCAAAATTAAAGGGAACACTAATGTTTCCTTTTTGATAAATTTGAACCCAATTTCGACCTACCCAAAATTTTAACTATTCATACATTAAGAAACAATGTATAAAAAGGAACCTCGTTCTCCAAATGAAAAACTTGGATGATACCTATAACTTGTGCCTTAATGTATCTTTCCATTCACCCCATGTAAGGTAGGGGTTTTAAGAAAGGAGCCAAATTAATACTAATGTTGTTTGAATCTTGATTTTGAAATGAGTATTTGGTTTTAGTTTTTAGTTTTTCATCTGTTTAATAAAACCTTCTATGTTGTTTTGAGAGCATTTATTTGGATTATTAACCCTCCAATTCCAAGACTTCCCCAAAAAATTGGAGCTTGGGCTACTGTAAGATTAGCTTTGGTTCCATTTACATTATGCACTTAATTAACTATAACTAATAAATAAATAGGTACCCATGCTCATGGAAGTGGGGTATAAGTATTTTTTAAAATTGGGGAAGAACATAATTTTTAAAAAAAAATTATTGACAACTAGTGAAATAAGGCAATAGGTAATAAATCAGCCCATTTTTTTCCTTGAAGGAAATGGTTCATTGAAGGTGGAGCCATTAAGGTGATAATGACCTAACATTACTTCACTAAACTAATGGTAGTTCATTGAATTTGAACCACAAAAGTTTTGTTGTTTGGTGAATTTAGTAGCTAATGCACCCAACACCATCACAATTTATCCCATAAGTTTTGCCAAATTTGAATTGTCATTTCACTTATGAATAGGGCTCAAGGCTTAAAATATTATATAGTTATACAATTAGAGGTTTTAATTATTTAAAAAATCATAACCCAATCCAAGTTTGAATCTTAGTTTCATTAAGAGGTGGTTTCATAGTCCAAATCCAAATTTAGTTTTGACAAAATTGTGAACCTTTAGTTTGGATATCCCAAAACCTAACCTAAAACTTGGATTTACAGTTGATAATAGTGATCAATATCCTAACCCTAAACCCTTTGTAGCACACTGAAGTTATTCTCACCCTAATCATTAAAAAACATTGATGTTAATAATTAGGTTACATTCATTAAACCTTTGTAGACCTTTGACTTAACATTCATTATTGTTGGCATTGTGCATGTTTTGCACATATTTATTCATTGTCTTTTCACTTATGAAATGAATACTATGTAAATTCTCTAAAAATTTAATGTTTAACAAAATCACAGTGATGAATATGGGATATGGATAATGGAAGGAGAGGAGCACCATTTTGAAATTTGATGCTAGGGGCCAAATATGAGGAAAGTGTTGAGGGTTGCAATGGTTGCAATGTTTGAATTTTGGGGAGGTAAACATCTAAACCTCCAACCTTGTATATAATAACAACTTGTATGAACTTTGAAGGTCTTAATTCTTCAACATTTTTAGCTTATAGTTCACTCAAGAAAAGGTGTGTTTGCATGAAGGATTCAACTATTCACAGCTTGCATGAATCCTTGGGTTGTATAAAATTGTGGTTGGGGTTGAATATTTGAAAGTTCAAAACTTAAGTTTTAATGGATGATTTTTGGTCGATTTGATTTAGCTTGGGTCATGAAAATGTTCTTCCCATTTGAAATTTGAATGTAGTTGATGATTCCATTGAATTTTCCTTCCAATTACAATCAAATGTATTTTTTTATTAGTATATCACCTTCATTCATTAATGAGGCTTCTTTGAAAATCCTTTCAATCAAACAATTGAACTTGCATTTGAAGCTTCTATTTGTTAACATTGCCAACTAACCTCAATCATGCAATGAAAAGTAGAAACTGGACATGACAACTTGAATCAAGTTTTCCAAGGCTTTTGGGTTTATAAAGTTCCATGGGTAGAATCTATTGTATAGGGGCAAACAGGAAGGTGCATTAATTGCATTGCAAAAATTTACATACAAAAATTGAGGGAAGAAAAAAACTCCTTGTCTCTAATCATTTTTAAAATATTCAATAGGAAGAAAGGTAAATGCTTGGAAGTATAAATATGGGTGACTAGCTCATTTTGAAAAACAAATAACATGTTTTCAATGCACAATTGTACATTAACTAATTTATAACAATTTAAGAAATTTGCCATGGAATCATAGAAAGAAAGAAAAAATTGGTTGAATTATCATTGTGTGGTTGTTAGCACCATTTTGTCTAAGGACCATGCCAATATTATGAAAGGACACACACTTTGAACTTGCATTATTATTAGGGCCTAATTTTCCAAGGAAATAATTGAAAGATGAAAGGGTTGGGACATGGCTAATGCCATGGAGAGGGTTGCACAAAGAATACCAAAACTACATTGAACAATTAGTTTTAAATTTATTAGTATGAATGCCAGTGATGTCATTATTATAAATTATCAAAGTTGGATTTCTGGCCATGTGTATGCTGCAAAAAACTAGTCAAAGATTCCCACATTACTTTCACTTTAACATGTTGAAGGTGACAATATTGATAATATTAAGTTCAACATGTTTAGTAAACTCATTAAATGCATGGATTAAATGAAAACCAAATTGGATAATAACTTGTGTGCTTGGGTGTTGATGATGTATTTCTATTTTAGGGAATATATCTTAATCTAACGAAAGAAATGAATAAACAATATATTCCACATGATTTGATTGGTGTTCATTACATGACTCATCACATTAACTTAACAATGTGAAGTTTTTTTTCCTTGGCCGAATGAAAGCACATTACAATGACCCCTTTTGGGCTGTCACATTGTATTACTTTTTAAAGATGTGCATGTTTGAATGTATCCCACTTCAAACTTTCAAAAGATTTTCACAATATTTTTACATATTATCTTAGAACATAACCTAGGCAAGAGATTAGAAAACCTAACTATTTCATTTCATTTTATAAAGTGGAAGATTGGAGTATATTTGTGGATACGAATGTAATGTACCTTTGTACTCAAAAACACAAATATACTCCAAAACAATTTAATTGATGTTTAGACATTATGAAATTTGAAGGTATATTAACCCATGTCATTTCACATAATATGAACGGTGTTTGGATACCATGTGACTAATTAGAAAATTTTCATATTGAAAAATGAGTTTTTTCAGCAAAGATGCTATAAATGTGTGGTAAATTGAAAATTTGACAAGTAATCACATCCACATAGAAGATGAAAAGCATAGCTAGATGGGACATTTTTTAAATTTCATTAAAATTGATTATTTTAATGATTAATGAAGCCCTAAAGTTAATGTAGTCAAAACAAGACTTCAACTTTGTTATACTAATATATATTATGAATATATTCATGGATCTTTCAATATAAATAATGAAATTTATTATTATTTTAAAATAATATTACATATTATTAGTTTTGTAAAAAAATTATTGTAGGGCCCAAAAATCAAAATTGATACCCAAAATTAAATGTACCATGCTTTTGGAAGAATTATATTATATGCAGTGTAATAGTAAACCCAAAAGTGCCCCAAAGGGGATATGGTGGCAAAGATAGAAAATCTTTTGCAAACAATGTACATTGTACAAATATCTCTCAAGCTTTCCATAATGTCATCTTGTTTTTACCAAACTTGTTGAGATTATGGAAATAAAATGATTGAAAATTATAACAAATGTAAAAACATTTTGGATGGTTATGTTAAAGCCCTTTAAAGGATTGGTGATTAAATATAAAACTTTGATTGTGAATTTTCAATCAAGTCTAGTACACCTATTGACGCAATAGGTGTTCATTTTGAAATGTTCTAAATGAAAAGAAAATCTAAAATCTCATCAAAAGGATTTTTAGTTTTAATTTTTTCATATTCATATGTATGAATAAGCAATAACTTGCCATGATTGCCATGATTTTTAATGGAAGAACATAAATATTTTTTAAATTTGGACTTGTTTTATTTGCACTTTGATGATATTTTTGGCTAGTTGGACTCTAACTACACCCATTAAGACAATTTTGGCCTTGCCTTGTGTCATGCATTTGAATGAGCCAATTAACCAATCAACTTTATCCAAGCACAAAATGCTTTTGTTTATAAACATGTTTTTCCCATTTAGATATGCCAAGCAAGTTTGTGGATGATACATGGGGATATGACAATTGCCTATTTCATAAAATATTTTTGGCTTTATAAATTTTGTTGTTAATTCTAGATACATACTAATTAAAGATTGCAAAATTGACTTCACTATTGACTTTTACATTTTGTCCTTCAAGACCACAAGCCTCCTACATGCAACATTGTGAAGAGAATGAAAACTTTCACCCCATTCTAATGACACAAGCAAATTTTCAAGCACCCATGTCGAGTGTTGAATTTTAGTGTTTTCAAGTTGTTGATCAATTGGTCTCAACATTAAACAAGCAATTTCTAGATTGTGACACATTGTCATGAACGTTTTGGGGATGGTGTACTTGCAATATTGGTTGCAACCCAATTGCAAGGACACTCTCAATGGACATATAGATTTTTTGAATCATACATATTGTGTGTACAATTGTGCATTAACATTGGCCATTGAATAATCAAGCCCCTCAATGACCATTTGTTGGACATGAGTGTAGCCACATTGACAAGAGCCAAAACATGTGTTATGAATGTTTGGTTTTCCATGTTTTAGTGTCCATATTTTTCTAATGTTATAAGTTTTTATAATATCTTTGCATGATGCCCTTTCTAATATATCATGGAAACATGTGAAATAATATCGATTCAATATAATGAATATATAATATTCAAAAGCACAAATAAAATAGTGTAACCAATGATTTCATTGTTTTTTTTTAGTTTAAAAAAGACTTGAAATGCCTTCAAAATAATATAATCATGTACAATAATTATCCAAACTTTGACATAATAGTATGATATGTCATGACAAAAAAATGTTTATTTTTGGCCATTGTAAAATCATTTAATTTTGTAATCAATCATAGGCCAACACATATCTTAACAAACATTCTCATTTCTTTTAAGTAGTTAAAAATAATACATCTCACTTTGGTCACTTGTCTAGGGTTGACTCTTATTAGTGTAGAGGTATCCACATGTATCCATAACAATTTTCTCAAGTAATTTACTCTATAAACAAATGCATGCAAGACAACAAGGGAACCATTATGGTGTGAATCTAATCACTAAGTTGTGGCAACAACTCTTGATTAATTCCTTCAAATTCTAATTTCTAAAAATACTTGTTTCATTGTTTATTTCCTGATAATATGTTTAAAGTTTCCATGATCTTAACAAGTTATGAGCCAAATTCATGAGATTGGTGGGCATGGGAGTTCATTGCAATTGAAATGTTTTTTGTTTATTTTGTCATGTGAAAATGCTATATTTTTAGAATGCAAGGTCCATGTGATCTTGAACCCAATTTCTAATATGATTGCATTTCTATGTTTTGTTTCTTTGAGTTGAACATGCTTGATATTTGGTGATGTTGATGTGTATTCATTTTGCCTATGGAGGTTTTTCAATTTTGCATAAGCTTGTGTTTCAATTCTATTAATGAATGTTATCATGAACATTATCATGAGCATTATCATGAATTCACTTAAAGTTCGAACAATTTATAATTTGTAATACCAAACACTTAAATTTAAAAACTCATGTATACCCTATTTATGTGTACGACTTTACGAAAATGTGGACCAATTTTTGCAACCAAAAAAATTAATCTTATAGTCTAATACAATATAATTAGTTCAAAACCCGCCACAATATTTGATTAACTTATTTAGAAATTGCCTCTTACTTTAGGAAAAAATTATTCTTCTTTTTACTTGCTATATATAGGTTAATCACTAAAGGGAAAACAATCTAGCTTAATATGTTAAAAAGGGTTGAAAAAAATTTAAAAATAGCCAAATCACCCCTATCATGTCAATGGTGATAACCACATTGCAACACAAACAATGGCATTTTGTCACCACCAATAGAAACTAGCAATGATGTTGACATCACCAAACATCTACATTTAAAGCACATATATTAGGTCTTGTATCCAACAAGCTTCATAAAGTGGTTTTTTTTCATCACCAAACTTTAAAATACCATTTGAAGTCATTGTAATGCATCTTTTAAAACAAAATTTTATTTGAAAACAATTCAAGTTCTATAACCACTTGACTACCAAACCAACTGCAACAAAAAATGTCCCTCTACGCCAAATGATTTCATTAGATTTTGAATGAATTCATTAGTCTTGATAAACATGGACTAGTTGAAAAATAATGAATTCATTGGTCTAGTGAATAGGGACCAGTGAATTGCACCCACATTTTGTAGTAGTGGGACTACAAGGCCAACTTTAGAACATATCTACCAAGTAGTTCGTTAATTTAGAAATTTTCATTTAAAAATTAGAATATTTTCGAATATTTCAAAAGAAACTTCATTTTTTTTCACAAAAAAAATTTCTTCAAGAAAAGTAACAATTGAAAACTTCAGCATTAAAAACCTATATATATATATAATTTGTGGAAAAGCCACCAAGGGTACAACAATTTAACAACTTTTGAGCATGTGTAACAAATTGAAGCTACTTGAACATAATTTTAGAAATACCACAAATACTCCCACTTTACAATCACAATAGCCAATTCATCAGGAATATGAAAATATCCAAAAGAAAACACTGGAAGGAGGTACCCACCCACCCCTGGCGCCAGTTGCAAAACCCAATGAAGGGAACCATAGAATGTGCCAACAAGATTGATTGACCTGGAGAGGTGGATATTGATTCCCATAAATGTTGTTTTTTCCTTTCCATTAAACCAGGTAGCAAATAAATCCATTCAATCCAATGCACTCACTCCTTTTAATTTAATGCCAGGCTTTTTAACTTTTCACAATCACCCAACGGTATATTTATGAACCCAAAATGTACATACAGCATTTGGCACACTTCCCATTAAGGAAATACAAATGTGGGTGTTGAGGTTTGATGACATAAAGTGGAGTTTAACACACTTCAATTAGGTGGAAGCTATTTATAGACCCTTCCTCCACCTTTGGGGATTAGGGTTTGGGTGGCTAGGGGGAGGGGAGGGAGGAGGGGGTTTCATGCCTTGGAATGACCTGGTTGCTCAATGGCATCTAGCAATGATGATATAAGATCATAATGCAACCCTTGAATCCCATTCATTTTTATTCCCCATTAAATGCCTTTTATTCATTAGTAAAAATTCAATGGGTACCCCCCCCTTTCCCCTCTCCCCCACAATTAGGTTTTACTGTGTACCATCATGGTTCTTAGTGTGAGATGGAGAGTGAAAACAAAGAAATAATTTTCATCATTGATGTTGTGTGCCAAGTTTTGTTCTTGAGTGCAAGATTGTGGCTCATCACTTCTTTGGATTGGAAAACAATAACAATTTGTGCATTTCTCATGCTTTTGCTCAAGCAAATGAACATACTTTAAATACAAAAAGGGAAGGAAAGGAAAGGAAAGAATAGGCCTCTTAATACAACCCAATGAAGCTCTTATTATTTCAAGTCATGTGGGCACAGCCTCACAATTCTTGTTTTTACGGCACAATAAAAAAGGCACATAACTAATGCAACTCCTCTTTGAGATTGGAAGTATTACCTCCAAGGTACATGGGACACGCACCACAAATGAAGTTAGGTAGGATGAATGTTTGGCTTTTGTACTGATGAGGAGGTGTTAGATCTTATCAAGGACTTTGTTTTGTGTTGGGTACTTTTGGATGATCAAGAAACATCCAACGCTAGCTATCTTAAAGCCATAAGCGGTAGGTAAAGTCTGAGGTTGTGGGCTCTACCCGAGTAAGGGCTGAAGTGAGGCGAGGTCAAGCACGGGCCCAATTCTGCCAATTCTGTATGGCGGATATCATGAGATGCAAAAGAGTTTTAGGCCAGCCTTCATGGACCAAAGTTACGACGAGAGGAAAGTTCCCTCCAACTACACTCAAAATATTCTTTGAGTGTAGGTTTTCATACTTAGTAGGTTTTTTAAAAAAATCCTTGCAAGGCCTGTTTCTGCTTCTCATGAGGTTATGTGATTTAATAGTCTGTAAGTGCCAAAATACATCTATAACATTTGGCCTTAAACCTCAGCCCTAAACATGGCAGCTTCACATCACATGACTAGAATACTCAAAATTCAAAATCCAAAATTTGCATCATTTGTAGTTCACAAAATGGAAAGATTCTGGTGATTTGATCAAATCTACTATGCGAGAGAAGTAATTAAAACTTGGTTTGGTTTGAAAAGAGCATGCTAACTTAATTGTAATAAAGATGCAAAAGGTCCACCTCATGATATGCACATTAATTTTACTTAGTTCCAAAACATAATTGCACTTCAGATTAACTCATTGTTTAAAAAAACAAAACAAATTGCATTTGTGAACATAACATAAAATTGCAATTAAACCAAAATTTGCATAAGAACAAGGCAGAGGCATATCATATCTATGGAGAAGATCTTTGAACTAATTGGAATATCAAATCATTTGTCTAGTATCCTTCTCTATTTCTAGAGCTTTAAGTCCAAAGTACTTGCATAGTCATTTAAATTTAATTCTAACTTATTAGGTATTTGATATATAGGGGTGATTGAAAAATTAACTATTTTCTCACCTTAAAAGTTCAAGATACTTTTTAAAATGTCCATGTATTGAAGACTCAAGTGAGTGAACAGTCCTTTCTTTGCATAAAAGCCTGGCACAACAAAGCTTAGGAATAGTAGTATAGCCTCATGTAATCCATTTTGAGTTCTGTAGTTGGGTTGTTAGATGTCTTCTTGTGTTGCAGCACTAGTTGTTAAGTCGGTGTTTGTAGGATTCTCCTAAAATGTCAATGTGCAATTGATTGCCAAAACAAAACAAATCACTGCCACCCACCCACTGGGCGATTTGGCCTCAGAAAAGTTTGAATCTCCTTTGATGCTGGAGGTCATTTTTGCACTTTCAGGTTTGGCAGTACATTACATGATCCAGCAGCCTTTTGAAGCAAGTAGGCTATTATACAGCATGCATGGTGGTGCATTTGGAGTGAATTTGCACTAAGATATCCAACTGGGTTTTTTTGGCTTATGGGTGTTGTTGCTTCTCAACTTTCCATCAACCTCTCATGAAAGAGAGGTACCCTGGTACCAATGTGTTTGTTTTTTTTGGGGGGGGGGCGGGGGGAGGCATAATTTTTTTGTCATTTGATTGGCCTTGCCTACCAGGGATATTGTGTTTAGATTCATTATAGAGTATAGTAGCTGAAGGGATTTTGGCCCCTCGGTAATAATAGGTCGATTTTCATATGAGGATTTTTGAAAGATGATATTTTGGCTTTTGTTGAAAACTTGAGATTAGTTATAATAGAGTTATAATGTCTTGAAGGTTTTTGGTTTCTTTTAGAGGATTTTTTCAAGATTATATTTTTGCATGGTGAAATATTTGAGTAAGATAACTTTTTAATGTAAATGGGAAGGCTACCATGTGACACACCCCTTGTTTTCCTCGTGGAAATCAGACTAATTTTTTAATTTATTTTAATGTCAAAACATTGGAAAAAGAAACCCTGGTTGTTGCACACTCATCTTCGGAACTCAGTTTGAAGGGTTGTGTTTGCAGGCTGGGCTGGTTCAATAAATAGTGTCAATCCATGTTTTTGAGCAAGTTATCATGTCTTCTAAAATAAATAAAAATAAACAATAGTAAAAGAAAATAGTTGCCCCAGAGACTAACTTATGTCAAAAAACTAGTTAAGAGCAAGTGGCCCAAAAAGATGGATCCTTTTCATTTTTGCTTACAACTTGGGAATAGGATGTATGTCAATCATGGAACCAATCTCAAGCAGAGTGTACCCTAAGTTGTATTTTGTCAGTTGGACTTGGGGAGTTGATTTCTGATTTGAATTCAAAACCAACACTCACTACAAAGTATCAATCAATTATTTGATCCCATGTTTGATAGGTACTCGACATCCATTATATCCGAAATGGATTACTATCATCTTCGCACTTCTAATTCACTTTCTGTATGTAGTACAACATTTGATTTTTGGAGTGGGCTTGCCAAATGTAGAAGGTCAGCTCTTACAGGATTACAAAACTTTTTTTACTCTCCTACCTATCTTGTTGCCACTTAATTCACTAAATCCTTCTTGGGATGGTAGCCAATGATGCAACATCAAAAATTTGGAAAACCCAAAAATCACTGATGTAATAGAGTTATCTGTAAAGTCACCCTCGCTTTGCCCTCTCTTTGGGCGTGCTTTCACCCCTTATCCCCTCTTTCAGTGGTATCCGCAAAGTAAGGAAATTTTATTAAATCTCAGTATAAAATACTGAAAAATAGCATTTAATGCACAAGGTTCGAGAGTAATTATTGTTGTTGTACAGGTAGGAGTAGCGAAAATATATGTAGCAGCAGTGTGGAGGCGCTCAGGAAAAAGGCAATACAGGATAAAACTCATTTTACCACCAAAATTGTTGGAAAATTAGTTTGGGTCTCAGTTACTTCGCTTTGTAAAATTTACATTCCCAGTCACACATCTGATGCACTATTAAGCCGAAACTGGCCGATCTCGCACCCCAATCGCGGGACTTTACGAATAACTCTAATAGCATACAAAAATTATCTTGTGGAGAGTTTGTCTAGCTTTTGTAAACCTTGGACCTTATTTTTGTGTTGGCCACAATTTCATATAGTATTGATATTTTCAACCCCTTGGGGAGTGTTCACTTTTTTCATTATGTGTTCAAATGGAGTTGCAAGTGTACTCCCACATATCTCTTTTGAAAACCCTGCCAACTGCTCCCTTCCCCCAACAAACCTAAATGCTGTAATTTACTAAAGATATTGCCAATGGCACTCGAACATTATGAGCAAAATAGATCAAAAGTTACACTATATTCAAGGGCTATATCCAAAAATACCTAATGAAATCTGTATCAATGCTTCACCAATTTACATAGCCATGCAAAATCATACCATAGTACCTGGGCTGGTTCAGCAGCATGGCACCTAAATTATTATTATTATTATTATTATTATTTCATTTACTTTTGGCAGTAAAAAATAATAACATTTTATAATTAGGCACTATACGAAATATTAAAACTAGCATGCTTGAAAGTTTCTTTCAGATTTTTGGCATGGCAGGTTTTTCATATTTTTTGGCTATTCCAAAATAATTAATTTCAAATAGGTGCACTAAATAATCATTTTAACCCTCCCCTTTCAAAATGAAGGAGGTGATTGAGAACCTTGGCCAAAATAAAAAATAAATTGTCAGAGGGTTCAAGAATTCACATGTATGATTTATCATACACTATCTATAAAATTTGTCAGTCATTGCATATGTAGATAGATAGATGTGCATAATTTGAATACATTGAAAAATGTAGTACTAAGCTTGGACACTCCATGCAAAGTGTCAAACAATCATGTGTCAATTGATTTTCAGCTACAAAGTACAATATATCTTCTCAGTACTTTGAAAGTGAGTACAATTGTTTTCATGCATATTTAAACACTTTAAAGAACATTTAACATTGAATAATCATATAATAAAAAAATTATTTACACAAAAAAGGTTAATGAGGGATATAGATATGATAATACCACATCCGATAAGATATGATACTACCACATCCAATCAACTTTATAGAAATGGTAAGTCTTTGAGAACACACATTCTTATTTCTTTTACTCTTTCCCCTTTCCCCTCCAAGGAAGGCTGAAGCCCTCACTTACATGACAACAATGTGCTTTTATGAATGCAATGTAACCTTGCCGTAACTGCATGAGATGACAATACTTTCCTTCAACCTTTGTGCCAATAAGGATGACTACATACTATTCTCCAAGCTTTCATCATATTGAAATCATTAGAATTCATCAACAATTTGCATCAACAAATTTGTGATAGTTGAAACTTGAGAAGCATAATTTGAAAGTCTAAAGTCTCGAATGGAAATCTCTTCGACCTAGGGTTCCACATATAAGAGATAATGAGACCGTATTCATAATAAGCCTAGAAAATATACATACATACGTGCCTCTTTTTTTTCCCTTGAGAAAGAACAAATTTTCAAATGTTTTGCAGATTGCAAGAGTCATTGGATTATTGCCCTCTAGGTTTGAAAGACAAAGCTTTTCATTTTTAAAATTATTTTATAGTTTTCAATTTTAGCCATGAATGATAGTTAGAAGGATGAGACCATGTTCACGGACAATTTTTTCATTCTTCAACAAAAAAAAATTTAAAATTGGGATTTTTTTTCCTAGTATAAATTTCAACAAAATTTCCAACTTCTTTAAAATTTCACCAAAATTTGTATGTCACAAAATTGAAATAAAAACACTTTATACGATATCACATACCCATTTTCAAGGTTACTACTATTTTCTGTCTTTCTCTCTCTCTCATTCCTTTTTCATTGAAAATTCAGATGAGCTGGAAACTCCTCAAACCTTTCTGGAAGCAGATTCTTGATGCAAAACAGAACTGTCTGGGATTGAAGCACTACCACTGCTTTCATTGCTTCATGGGAGAGAGAGAGAGAGAGAGAGAGAGAGAGTGTGGATCAAAAGAGGGTTGAGAATTCTACAATATTATTATCATTGTAAGTGTGTTGATGCAAATGGTTACCTATTTGTTTTTGAGTTTCAGGAGGGGTGGGAGGTGTTTTTGTATGCAATTGTGGAGGTCTCATGACTACCTGGTGCTCCTGCTGCTCCTGCAACATGTGGAAATAATATTCTACTTCTATGCTTTTGGAAGGCTCCATTTGGATAGTTTATCATAATGATGCATATAATTGATATTGGGGTGACAAACAGGGATTTTTATTTTTTTATTTTTTTCAAATTTGTGATACTGAAAATTAGGTGAATTATTAATTTCAAAATTTTAGCAAAATTAGTCAAATCTCCACTAGGAAAAAATAATTTAAAATTCCCCCCTTTTTTTTGCTGAATAAACAATATAATTATTAGTGGGAAAAAAATCACTGAAAATTGAGGCTAATTCTGAGTGAATTTTCTTGAACAAATTTCGCTTGCGATTGAAATTGGAAATTTTCAAAGTGCCAAATTATTTGGGCATGTTTTTTATTTTATCTAATTTTTTTAGTGGCACAAATTTATGAACACTTCTTAGTGGGAGAGAGAAGAGAACAAGGATGGCAAGGCAAAGCACCAGGAGAAGGAAAAGCTTACCAATTGATGGTAATTTTAGGCAGATTTAAACCCTAGCCAAATTTCCTTGGAGAGTGTTGTTTTTTCTTGCATTTTGAAAAGCAGAATGCCCCCACTCCAGTGGCCATTCCATATTTGAATTTGAATCGCCTCACAATTTATTTTTCATTTTTCTCCAATTAAAAAAAAAATGGCTCAGGTCTTTACACTTGGGTAAAGCCCCTCAGCCATGGGCTTTTACTGGGATAGGGCCCAGGGGCCCATGAGCTCAGGAGCTGAGCATGGGGCCCATTCCTGTAAAGCCCCTTGTACCCTTATTCCGGTAGAGTCCGCACCCGACGGCTTTACCCGGAATGAAATTTGACTCTTCTGCTCCAAACTGACTGATACCTGCCTGCCTGGCAGCAGCAGCAGCAGGGTAGCAGAGGAGTCTGGAAACACGTGAGGGTACCAATACGGATGTCTGGAAAAAAAAAAGCCCTTTTTTCCGTGTCAGAAAACTCCTTTTTCACCAGCACTAGCCTACCCTCAATAATTACTTACTTTGCTCGCCCACTACCCGTTCACACCCCCCCCAAACCAGCACCTTGGGTAATCCCAACGGTCCTGGGTTTTTTTATTTTTCAATTAAGTGATATCGAAAATTTGGCAAAAAACCTTTCCCCCCAAAAATTAGCAAAAATCATTCAAATTTACACTAGAAAAAACTATTTCTCCAAAAAAAATCCTCAATTTTTTTCATGGAGAGGAAAAAAAGCCAATTTGCTGCTACATTTCCATCACTGATTTTTCTTCTACAAATTTTTTGGCCTTTCCCACAAAACTATTGGGCAAATTTTAAAATTTTATGTCTTGGTAACTGTAAAATTAGCCTAATTTTCTATTAATTGGGGGAAAAGAATCCCTGGTTCCCAACCTAAAACTAGCCTAAATTGTTTTTTAATAATAAAAAACACAGATCTGGATGTGAAAAAGAAGTCTGAAAGAAGACATATTGGGGATATGTGGGGGGAGAGTAATAAATAAATAAATAAATAAATAAAGAATCATCCCCATGAAATTGCTAGGTGTATATAATAACTTAACCCAAAACACACACACACACACACTGCCCAAGGTAGTAGCTAGTAGTACTGAAAGCAGCAAAGTGATAGGATTAGAAGCCTTTAATCTAATCATTGGACCTGGAATTCACATGATGCCAACTACCAGGGTACGTACTCTGTACAAAAGATGGTTTTGATTGCTACCTCACCCTAGCAGCCTCACTTGCTGACTCCACAACTCTGAATGGGGGACTCACAACCTCTTTCCCAAAATAGGTTAGTCACACCCACCCACCCACCCACCCCAAACTTCCAACACTCTTGTCCTGCACTCCTGCCTGTGTTGTGCTTACGTTCAGTAAGTAAATTAAAATCAAATGAAATCAATTAAAAGCTCAAAAGTTCAAAGTTCAAAAGTTCAAAGTTCATTCACCCTTAATTGTCATTTCACCAAACCAATCCCAATCCAAAAAATAGGACCAGCCCTTCACAAACGTGCCTCATAGTCATCCAAAATGGCCCCCCCTTTTTTTTTCTTTTAAATTTTTAATCCAACTTGGTGGAGTTGTAGAAATTTTCAAGCTGAATTTTTCGGTAATTTTTGTTTTATTTTTAAAAAAAAAAGACTGATCCCAAGGGTGATGGCTGAATGGTATATAGCCTTTCTGAGGAACTTGGGACCTCAAAAAAAAGTTTTGGGTTCAAACCCATTGGTGTGTAGCTTGATTTGAGGATGCCAACAGCTTGTTGGTCAGGTTTGTTATTTGTGCTGCAAAAACAAAAATTTAACTAAAGATTTGGATGAGAAATGGAAAATTGTGCCTGTTGAAAGTTTTGACTTTCTAATGCTATGCTGCTTTTACTATAACATTTTATGGTGGATAGAAAGCATGCATATGAATCCTGGTTTTAAAAAATTGTCTAAAAAATATTTGAAATGAATGAATAATGGATGATTAAAATTGGCCATCCAAGAGAAGTTAAAGAGAAAAAAAATATTGATTTTCATTCTTTTATGGGGCCCACAAAAATCTTGAACAATTTGAATTAGGATCAAGAATGGCACTACATTGTCTCACTCAACTCTTGTTTCCAAAATGCTGAAAATATTTGGCAACAAAACTTCTCGTTAACTTTCACATGAACATTGCACAGAACTATTTTGAACTTCTTATCATGTTGAGCAACTCACCAAAATTCTTATGACAGATAGTTTGAACAAAAAATTCTCATAAGAAACGTGGGCCCTATTCAATGATGTTACAACTAGAACGACCCATGTCTGTCAAATTTTGAAACCAATGCTCCCAACTAGAACGACCCATGTCTGTCAAATTTTGAAACCAATGCTCCCAACTAGGAGTATTGAGAGGGGTTGAACCAAATTGTTTCTCCCTAACATTTAAG
>Ga0209208_10005111_pt1 | contig 18361 bp, 17 predicted proteins | sample S1TSphfallax_3_FD_187694 | JGI IMG/M metagenome (GOLD analysis project Ga0209208, IMG submission 187694) | Host-associated microbial communities from peat moss isolated from Minnesota, USA - S1T2_Fd - Sphagnum fallax MG (SPAdes) (version 2) | ecosystem: Host-associated > Plants > Peat moss >... | reverse complement strand
TCTGCAGAACTCGCATGTGCTGCCGGCCTTGCTGCGGCGCTTTCACGAGGCGCGGCTGCGTGGCGATGCGAGCGTCACGGTCTGGGGCACGGGCACGCCGCGGCGCGAGTTCCTGCATGTCGACGACCTCGCGAGCGCGGTCGTCTACCTGCTGGAAACCTATGATGCGGAGCCGATCGTCAACGTCGGTTGGGGCGAGGATGTGACGATCCGCGAGCTCGCGCACCTGATGGCGGAGGTCACAGGTTATCGGGGCGATGTCCTATTCGATCCCAGCAAACCCGACGGGACGCCGCGAAAGTTGCTCGATACCTCGCGACTGTCGGCACTCGGATGGCGCCCGTCGCTCTCGCTGCGGGACGGGATCGAGCAGACCTATGCCTGGTTTCAGGCGCATGTGGCCGGCGCAAGACTATAGTAGAATCAAGGGTTTAAGACCCTGGGGAATGCTTTGTCCAAGCCTGGAATTCTGGTCACCGGCGGCGCCGGTTATATCGGCAGTCACGTCGTCCAGCAGCTTGTCGCTGCCGGCGAACGCGTCGTTGTTCTCGATAATCTCGGTCGCGGCTTTCGGCAGGCGGTGACCGGCGGCGATCTCGTCGTCGGCGACGTCGGTGATTTCGCGCTGGTGTCACGCCTCTTGGCCGAGAATCAGGTGGAGACGGTGCTGCATTTCGCGGCCTACACCATCGTGCCGGAGTCGGTCGCCCAGCCGCTCAAGTATTACGGTAATAACACCTGCGGCACGCGCAACCTCCTGCAAGCCTGCCTGGAGCAGGGTGTGCGGAACTTCGTGTTCTCCTCGACGGCGGCGGTCTACGGTATGCCGACCGAGGGCTATGCGGATGAGACCTCGCCGACCCTGCCGATCAACGCCTACGGGACCTCCAAGCTCATGAGCGAGTGGATGCTGCGGGACGTCGCGGCCGCAAACACGCTGCGCTACGTCGCGCTGCGCTATTTCAATGTGGCCGGTTGCGATCCCACCGGGCGTATCGGCCAGGCGACTCCGGGGGCGACGCTGCTGACCAAGGTCGCCTGCGAAGCCATGGTGGGTAAGCGCCCGCATGTGTCCATCTTCGGCAGCGACTACCCGACGCCGGACGGGACGGGGGTTCGCGACTACCTGCACGTCGTCGATCTCGCGAGCGCGCATCTGAACGCGCTGTCCTACCTGCGCGATGGCGGCCCGTCGGTCACGCTCAACGTCGGCTACGGCCATGGCTACTCGGTCCGGGAGGTCCTGCGCATGGTCGAGACGGTTGGCGGCAAGCCGCTCGTGATTCGCGAGGAGGGGCGTCGCGCCGGCGATCCGCCGTATCTGGTGGCGCGCGCCGAGCGGATTCGTGCGGAATTGGCCTGGCATCCCCGCTATGACGATCTGGAGGCGATCGTCTCGAGCTCGCTGGCCTTCGAGAGGAAGCTGTTGGCCGAACCTTGGGGGTAGGGTGACCCGCGCTGCGTTTGCTGCTCGGTCACTTGCTGTATCTACAATGAAGACACGATCCTGCGGTTGCCGTTAGAGTCGGCCTACATCCGGCTGCCGTTCGTATCCCCAGCGGTATCATAAAGGCCGCCGGCTTCCGCTTGGAGGAGGTGGTTGACGTGCTCGAGCAAGACGGTCAGATCGTGATTAAGCCGATCCGGCCCGACGACGTCGCGTTGACGCGGCTGTTGGACGGGATTACCGCTGAGAACCTGCATGAGGGAGTAGACGCCGGCGAAGCGGTTGGCCGGGAGTTACTCTAGTTGGCGCCAAGGTACGTGCCCGACGCTGGCGATATCGTGTGGCTGCGTTTCAGTCCCCAAGCGGGGCATGAACAGTCGGGGCATCGGCCGGCGGTTGTCGTCAGTTCTTCAGCCTACAACGGCCGGACGAATCTCATGATTTGCTGCCCGATGACAACGCAAATCAAGAGCTACCCGTTCGAAGTGATGGTCGCAGCCGCCATCAATTGACGCCCATACACAGCCCATGTATGGTCTGTGTATGCCCACCAAGACGATATCTGTCGAAATCGATGCGTACGAGTTGCTCGCGCGTGAAAAGCGTGATCGAAGCGAGTCCTTTTCGCGCGTCATCCGGCGGTTGTTTGCCGAGCGGCCGGCGCTGACCGCCGGTGAGTTGATCGACGTGATGGCGGAGTTCAAAGGCAAGGGAGCAGGCCCTAGGCGCAAGCCTCGCTAGGCATGCTGCTGTTAGACACGAGCTTCTTGATCGAATTCGAATCAGAGCTTGCGGAAAACCGGTTTGGGGGCGCATCCGCGGTGCTTGCGGCAAGACCTCAGGTACCCGTCGCGGTCAGCATTGTCAGCCTCGGCGAGTTCGCGGAGGGGTTCCTCGATCCGGTGGCGCTGGATGCGTTTTTACGCCCCTTTCGTATCCTCCAACTGTCTCGGATGATTGCCTGGCGGACCGCGCTGCTGCAGACGTCTCTGTCGCGTTGTTTAGGCGAAAACGACGCGTGGATTGCCGGGACCGCGCTTGCCTATGGCGCGAGTCTCGTTGCGCGAGAACGCGCATTTTCACGGGTTCCGCGACTTGACTACGTGACTTTCTAGATTCGTCTACATTGACAATCTGGCGGGTCGCCTTGCTGGCTTTACTTGAGGTCCCGAAACCGCTAGCATTCGCGGCAATTTTCTCAGTGAAATCAGAATATTACGTATGAAAATCACGATCTTCGGCTCAGGCTACGTCGGGCTGGTGACTGGCGCCTGCCTCGCGGATGCCGGGAATCACGTGGTCTGCGTGGATGTTGACCACACGAAGATCGAACGGCTGCGCGCCGGCGACATTCCGATTCACGAGCCGGGGCTGGACGCGGTCGTCAAGCGAACCGTCGCGGCGGGGCGTTTGCGCTTCACCACCGATGCCGCGGACGGCGTCGCCCATGGTCAGTTCCAGCTCATCGCCGTGGGCACACCGCCCGACGAGGATGGCTCGGCGGACCTGCGCTACGTGCTTAGCGTCGCGCGCACGATCGGCACGCACATGAGCGAGTACAAGGTCGTCATCACCAAGTCGACTGTGCCCGTGGGAACGGCCGACAAGGTGCGTGCGGCGGTCGCCGCCGCCCTCGCCGAGCGCGGCGCGGTCGTCGAATTCGACACGGTGTCGAACCCGGAATTTCTCAAGGAGGGCGCGGCGATCGCGGACTTCATGAAGCCGGATCGCGTCATCGTGGGAACCGATAGCGCCCGGGCAACCGAGCTCATGCGCTCGCTATACGAGCCCTTCACGCGCAATCGCGACCGCATGATCGTCATGGATATCCGCTCGGCCGAACTCACCAAGTACGCGGCCAATGCGATGCTTGCGACCAAGATCAGCTTCATGAACGAATTGGCCAATCTGGCCGAGCATTTTTCGGCCGACATCGAGCAGGTCCGGATCGGTATCGGCTCGGACCCGCGCATCGGCTATGCCTTCATCTACCCCGGGGTGGGGTACGGTGGGTCTTGTTTTCCCAAGGACGTCCAGGCGCTGGCGCGCTCGGCCTCCGAGGTGGGCTATGACGCGGCGATTCTGACCGCAGTCGAGGCGGTCAACGGGCGCCAGAAGCAGGTCCTGTTTAACAAAATCCAGGCGCATTTCGGCCCCGACCTGCGCGGCAAGACGATCGCGGTCTGGGGGCTCGCCTTCAAGCCGAATACCGATGACATGCGCGAGGCGCCGAGCCGCGTCTTGCTCGAGGCGCTGTGGGCCGCGGGCGCTCGGGTGCGTGCCTATGATCCCGTCGCCATGCCCGAAACCGCGAGAATTTACGGGCCGCGACCCGATCTCGTGCTCTGTGCGACCAGTCCCGAGGCCTTGGTGGGCAGCGATGCGCTCGCGATCGTGACCGAGTGGCAGGAGTTTCGCAGCCCGGATTTCCCGACGATCAAGGCGAGCCTGACGGCACCGGTGATCTTCGACGGCCGCAATCTCTACGATCCGGTCCAGATGGCGCGAGCGGGCTTCAGTTATTATGCGATTGGGCGCGGTAAGCGAAACAAGTGAGAAATTGGTGTCTGCAGTCATACCGGTGATTTTGTCTGGCGGGGCGGGAACTCGCCTCTGGCCGCTTTCGCGCGAAATGTATCCCAAACAGCTCTTGGCCCTGACCGGCAAACACACGATGCTGCAGGAAACGGCCCTCCGGCTCGCCGGCATCGCGGGCGCCGGCGCGCCGATCGTGGTCTGCAATGAGGCGCACCGGTTTACGGTCGCTGAACAGCTGCGGGCGCTCGGCAGCGCTGCCGCGGCGATCCTCTTGGAGCCGATCGGCCGTAATACGGCACCCGCGGTTGCGCTCGCGGCGCTCAAGGCCCAGGCGATCGATGCCGGCGCGATCCTCGTGGTCGCGCCCGCCGATCATGTGATTCGTAACGCGGCGGCCTTCCAGGCAGCGGCGCAAGTGGGCGTTGCTGCGGCCGAGACCGGCAAGCTCGTGACCTTCGGGATCGTCGCCAATCTGCCGGAAACCGGCTACGGCTACATCCGCCGCGGCGATGGACCGGGCCCCGCCTTCCCGGTGGCCGAGTTCATCGAAAAGCCGCCGCTCGATCTCGCGCGTCAGTTTGTCGAGTCCGGCGATTATTTCTGGAACAGCGGCATGTTCGTGTTCACGGCGAAGCGCTATCTCGAGGAGCTCGGCGTGTTTGCGCCGGACATCCTCGCCTCTGTGCGCGCCGCCTTCGAGGCGGCGAAAAGCGATTTGGATTTCGTGCGCATCGACAAGACGGCGTTCGCGAGCTGTCGCAGCGAGTCGATCGACTATGCGGTCATGGAAAAGACGCGCGATGCGGTCGTCTTGCCGCTCGATGCGGGCTGGAGCGATGTCGGCTCCTGGTCGTCCTTGTTCGATGCCTTGCCCGCGGACGACGAGGGCAACGTGCTGCAGGGCGATACGCTGGTCTATGACACGCGCGATTGCTATGTGCATTCGACCAGCCGCCTGGTTGCCGCGGTCGGTATGGAGGATCACATCATCGTCGAGACCAAGGATGCGGTCCTCGTCGCCCCCAAGGATCGGGTTCAAGACGTCAAGGAGTTGGTCGGCAAGCTCAAGAAGTCCGGCCGACCGGAATCCTCGCTGCATCGCGAAGTGTTTCGTCCCTGGGGTAGCTACGACAGCATCGATTTCGGCGATCGCTTTCAGGTCAAACGCCTCTCGGTCAAGCCGGGCGGCGTGCTGTCCTTGCAAATGCATCATCACCGCGCCGAACATTGGATCGTGGTCGAGGGGACGGCGCGCATCACCTGCGACGACAAGACCTTCCTGCTCTCCGAGAATCAGTCGACCTACATTCCCGTAGGCTCCACGCATCGCATCGAGAACCCGGGCAAGGTGTTCCTGCACATCGTCGAGGTGCAATCGGGTTCCTATCTCGGCGAAGACGATATCGTCCGCTTCGAGGATAACTACGGCCGTCAGGGCACGAATACGTGAGCGCCGACAATTCGAGCGTTGACGCGGGCACTGTCCCCGGCGTGACGACCGGCTTTCGCTCGATCACGGGTTTCAAGGCGTACGACTTGCGCGGGCGCATCCCGGACGAGTTGAACGAGGACGTTGCCTATCGCGTGGGCCGCGGCTACGCGCAGTTTCTCTCGCCTAGGAGGGTCGTGGTCGGTCGCGATATCCGTCTCTCGAGCGCAGCACTCACGGATGCTTTGTGCCGCGGCCTCGTCGACAGCGGCGTGGCGGTCGATGACATCGGCATCTGCGGCACGGAGGGTGTGTACTTCGCGACCTTCGACGGCGGCTACGACGGCGGCATCATGGTCACGGCGAGCCACAACCCTTCCGATTACAACGGCATGAAGTTCGTGCGCGAGCAGTCGAAGCCGATCAGCGGCGACAACGGGCTGCAGGACATCCGCCGCTTCGCGGAACGCGGCGACTTCCCGGTTGCGGCCCAGCCCGGCATCAGGCGCAGCGTCGATACGCGCGCGGCCTACGTGCGGCATCTCTTGTCCTATGTCGACGTACCTGCGCTGCGGCCGTTGAAGATCGTGGTCAATGCCGGCAACGGCGGCGCGGGCCTCGTGGTCGATTGGCTCGAGCCGCATCTGCCGTTCGAGTTCATCAAGGTTCATCACGAACCGGACGGAACCTTCCCGAACGGCATCCCGAACCCCATGCTCGAAGAGAATCGCGGCTCGACCATCGACGCGATTCGCGCCTCGGGTGCGGACTTCGGGATCGCGTGGGACGGGGATTTCGATCGCTGTTTCCTGTTCGACGAGAGTGGCGGTTTCATCGAGGGGTATTACATCGTGGGGCTGCTCGCCTCCGTGCTCCTGCGCGGCGAGCCCGGCGGTCGCGTCGTGCATGATCCGCGCCTGACCTGGAACACGGTCGAAGTCGTCGAGGCGGCAGGCGGCTCCGCCGTGCTGTCCAAGTCAGGTCATGCCTTCATCAAGGAACGCATGCGCGAGGTCGACGGGGTTTACGGCGGCGAGATGAGCGCGCATCATTATTTTCGCCGCTTCGCGTACTGCGACAGCGGCATGATCCCCTGGCTGCTGATTGCACAATTGGTCAGCGAGACCGGCACGCCGCTCTCCGAGCTCGTGGCAGCCCGCATGGCGCTGTTTCCGGTCAGCGGCGAACTGAATTACCGTGTTCCCGATGCCAAGGCTGCGATCGCGAGCATCGAGGCGCGCTATGCGCCCGCGGCTTTGCGTGTCGATCGCACCGACGGACTCTCGTTCGAGTTTGCCGATTGGCGCTTCAACCTGCGCAGCTCCAACACCGAACCCCTGCTGCGCCTCAATGTCGAGGCGCGTGGCTCCGACACCTTGATGCGCGCGAAGACGGCCGAGTTGCTGGGCCTCTTGAAGGCCCAGGGCGCGGTCGCTGCGGATCATTGACGGTTCCCGTTTATGACCACTCCCTCACTCAGCGTCGTCATCCCGGTCTATAACGAAGAGCTCACGCTGCCGGCGCTGTTCGCGCGGCTCTATCCCGCGCTCGATGCCCTGCACGTCAGCTACGAGTGCGTCTTCGTCAATGACGGCAGCAAGGATCGCTCGGTCGCGCTGCTGAGGCAGCAGTTCCAATCCCGCCCGCGCGAGACCCGGGTCGTGTTGTTCCATGCGAATTTCGGTCAGCACTCGGCAATCATGGCGGGCTTCAATTACGCGCGCGGCGAGTACGTCGTCACGCTGGACGCCGATTTGCAGAATCCACCCGAGGAGATCGGCAAGCTGCTCGACAAACTGCGCGACGGCTACGATTATGTCGGCACGATTCGTCAGCAGCGTCAGGATACGCTCTGGCGTCGTTCGTTCTCTAAGGCGATCAACAAGCTGCGCGAGTGGATCACGCCCGTGCGCATCACGGACCAGGGCTGCATGATGCGTGGCTATGCGCGCTCGGTCGTGGTCGCCCTCAATCAGACGCGCGAGGTCAACACCTTCATTCCGGCGCTCGCGTCCCTGTATGCGATGCGCCCGATCGAGGTGCCGATCTCGCACGAGGAACGGCATGCGGGTCAGTCGAAGTATTCGATGTACAGCTTGATCCGCCTGAATTTCGATTTGATCACGGGTTTTTCGGTCGTGCCCTTGCAGCTCTTCTCGATGGTCGGCATGGCGGTCGCCTCGCTATCGGCGCTCCTAGTCGTCTACCTGTTCGTTCGTCGCTTGATCGTGGGTCCGGAGGCCGAGGGCTTGTTCACCCTGTTCGGCGTGGTGTTCTTTCTGATCGGCGTGGCGCTGTTCGGCATCGGGCTCCTGGGCGAGTATGTCGGGCGCATTTACGCGCAGGTGCGGGAACGTCCGCGCTATATCGTCGAGGCGGTCCTGGAAGCCGATGAGCGACCCGCGCCGGCCGCCCTCACGCGGGATGCCGGAGTCGCGGCCCAGTGACGCGTGCGATCGTCTTTGCCTACAGCGAAGTCGGGGTTCGCTGTCTGCGGATTCTATTGGCACGAGGCTTGGAGATTCCGCTCGTGTTCACGCATGAGGACGATCCGGGCGAGAGCCAATGGTTCGGCAGCGTCCAGGCGCTGAGCCGGCAGCACGGTCTGCGCGTCGTCACACCCGCGGATCCCAATGTGCCTGAGTGGCTTGCCGAGGCGCGGAGCCTTGCGCCGGATTTTCTGTTTTCGTTTTATTACCGCTACATGCTTAAGCCCGCGTGGCTCGAAATCCCTGCGCGCGGCGCCTTGAACATGCACGGTTCGCTGCTGCCAAAATACCGCGGCCGCGCGCCCGTCCACTGGGCGATTCTCAAGGGTGAAACGGAGACCGGCGCGAGCCTGCATTACATGTTGGCCAAACCCGACGCGGGCGCGCTCGTCGATCAGCAATCGGTGCCCATCCTCGAGAACGACACGGCACTCGAGATCTCGATCAAGGTCGCCGACGCCGCGGCTCTGGTCTTGCAGCGCAGCCTACCGGGCTTGATCGCGGGGACCTCGGTCGCGCGGGAACTCGATCTCGCGCAGGGCTCGTACTTTGGCCGGCGCCGTCCCGAGGATGGTCGGATCGACTGGCGGCAGGGTGCCCGGCCGATCCACGACCTGGTGCGCGCTGTTGCGCCGCCGTTTCCAGGTGCCTTTACCGAGGTCAACGGGTGTAGGCTTGCGATCCTGGAAACGCGTCTCGATGCCGAGCCGCCGCGCTATGCGGCCTGCGCACCCTGTTTGTACGCGGTGGGGGATACTTGGTACGTCGACTGTGCCGATGGCCGGCGCCTGCGCATTACGCAGATGCAATGTGACAACCGGGATGTGGCGGCGAACGCGCCGCCTCAGGCCCTGTCGAAACAGCCGGTCGCCTTGGCTTGAGCTCATGAGGTTTTGAGGGGTTTATCTTGAAAAATATTCTAATTCTCGGCGTCAACGGCTTCATCGGCCATCACTTGAGCAAGTACATCCTTGCGCACACGGACTGGCATATCTACGGCATGGACTTGCAGTCCGAGCGCGTGTCGACGCTGCTCGGCAATCCGCGCTTCCACTTCGTCGAAGGCGATATCACGATCAATCTCGAGTGGGTCGAATACCACGTGCGCAAGTGCGACGTGATTCTGCCGCTCGTGGCCATCGCAACCCCTGCGACCTATGTCAAAGCACCGCTGCGCGTGTTCGAATTGGACTTCGAGGCGAACCTGCCGATCATTCGTCACTGCGTCAAGTACAAGAAGCGCGTGGTGTTCCCGTCGACCTCGGAAGTCTACGGCGCCTGTCACGACAAGGAGTTCGACCCCGAGACCTCGGAGCTCGTACTGGGTCCGATCCACAAGCAACGCTGGATTTATTCCTGCGTGAAGCAACTCTTGGACCGCATCATCTGGGCCTACGGCCAGCAGGGCCTGCAGTTCACGCTGTTCCGGCCGTTCAACTGGATCGGTTCCGGACTCGACAGCATGGACGATCCGAAAGAGGGGAGTTCGCGCGTGCTGACGCAGTTCCTCGGCCACATCGTGCGCGGCGAACCGATCAAGCTCGTCGACGGCGGCAGCCAAACGCGCGCCTTCACCTACATCGACGATGCGGTGGAGTGCCTGACGAAAATCATCGACAATCCGGGCGGAATTGCCGACGGCAAGATCTACAACATCGGCAACCCGGGCAACTCGTATTCGATCCGCCAGCTCGCGCAGATGATGCTCGAGATTGCGCTCTCGCGGCCCGAGTATGCGCCGACCGCGAAGAACACCAAGCTCATCGAGGTCACGGCGCTCGACTATTACGGCAAAGGCTATGCCGACATTCCCGCGCGCTTGCCGTCGATCAAGAATACCGTGGCGGAACTCGGCTGGACGCCGAAGACCGACATGCGCCAGGCGCTCTCCGCGATTTTCGATTCCTACGCGCAGAGTCTGCCATCCGCCTCCGCGCTGCTATCGCACGATGCTTGACAAGGCGCACATCGGCCTCAAGGTCGATGTCGATACTTTGCGCGGCACGCGGGAGGGTGTGCCGCGCCTCGTGGCACTCCTCAAGAAGCACGGCGTGGACGCGACGTTTTATTTCTCCGTGGGGCCCGACCACACCGGGCGCGCGCTGCGCCGCGTGTTCCGACCAGGTTTCTTTCAGAAGGTCGCGCGGACCTCGGTCGTCAAGCACTACGGTGTGCAGACCCTGCTCTATGGCGTGCTATTGCCGGGGCCGGATATCGGCCGGGTCGCGGGTGAGGTCATGCGCGGCGTGCACGAGGCCGGCTTCGAAGTCGGCCTGCACACCTACGATCACGTGCGCTGGCAGGACTCGGTCGCGACAGCTTCGCCGGAGTGGACACGGGTCGAGTTCGAGCGCGGCATCCAGGCCTTCGAACGCATCTTTGGATTCCCGCCGACCAGCCATGCGGCCGCGGGCTGGCAGATCAACGATGCCGCCTTGGCGCTGGAGGCGGCGCACGGCCTGCAGTATGCGAGCGATACGCGGGTAGGCGCGGTGGGGGGGTCGGGCCGGCAGGGTGCGGATTCGCAGGCCGCCGATCCTTTCTTCCCACAGCTCGGCGCCGCGGCGAGCCCCTGTCCGCAGTATCCGACGACTTTGCCGACCTTCGATGAGCTCATCGGTGTCGACGGGGTCGATGAAGCCAACGTCGGGGCGGCCGTGTATCAACACTCGCTGCAGGTTCCCCCGTCCGGCTTGCACGTGTTCACCTTGCACGCGGAGCTCGAGGGGATGCTGCTGATCGACGCCTTCGAGGACTTGCTGGTGCGCTGGCATAAGGCGGGCGCTACCGTGACTCGCATGGCCAAGATCCACGCGCTCGCGTCGGGGCGCCGCTGGCCGACCAGGGCCGTCGTCATGGGCGAAATACCCGGCAGGTCCGGTCGCTTGGCAGTCTCGGTCGCGGTAGCCGCAGCGGGGACGTCGCCGAATCCGGTACCGGCAGACTCCCGGTGAGCTTGCCGGCACGGCCGGCCCTGTCGCCTGCGCTCGCCGCGCGCGAGCGCTGGCTCTATGGTGGTCTCGCCACGCTGGTCGCGGTCCTGTGGCTTGCGATCCTGCCGACGCGACCCTTGTTCAACCCGGACGAGGGGCGCTATGCCGAAATCCCGCGCGAGATGCTCAGCGAAGGCGACTGGATCATTCCGCATCTGAACGGGCTCGCCTATATCGAGAAGCCGCCGCTGCAATACTGGGCAACGGCTCTGAGCTTGCGCGTATTCGGTCCCACGGCGTTCGCGGCCCGCCTCTACATGGCGCTCTGCGCGCTCGCGACGCTAGTCGTGATCGGGTGGGTGGCCTGGAAGATCTGGGGACCGCCGACCGCTTGGCGCGCGGTCGCCGTGCTCGCGAGCCTGACGCTGTTCGTCGTGCTCGGCCAACTGCTTACGCTCGACATGAGTCTGACGTTCTATTTGACGCTCGCCTTGGCGGGATTTCTCGCGGCACAGCAAGGCACACAGGACGCCGCGCGCTACATGCTGATTGCCTGGGGCGCCGCTGCTGCCGGGGTACTCACGAAAGGACTCGAGGCGATCGTGATCCCTGCGGCGGTCTTGGTCCTGTACACGGGGGTGAGCCGCGATTGGGGACCCTGGCGGCGTCTGCACTGGCAATGGGGTCTACCCCTGTTCCTCGCGATCAGTGTGCCCTGGCATTTGCTCGCGGCGCAGCGCCAGCCGGAATTTCTCGAGTTCTTTTTCGTGCACGAACATTTCGCGCGTTATTTGACGCCGATTGCCGATCGCGAGGAAGCTTGGTGGTTCTTCGGCCCGGTGTTTCTGCTCGGCACCTTGCCTTGGACGGTGTCGGCGGTGCGTGTGCTCGCGACCGGCTGGCGTCGACACTCGCCGCCGGGCGACTTCGATGCGCGCCTGTTTTTGTGGCTTTGGGTCGCTTTTGTGCTGGTGTTTTTCTCGGTCTCGGATTCGAAGCTGGTCCCGTATATCTTGCCGGCATTGCCGGCGCTCGCGCTCTTGATCGGCGCCTTGCCCGTGGCGACCTTGCGCCGTGACGTCTTGCTTGCGGCAGGAATTGCGCTCCTGCTGGGGGTCGTGCTCGCTGCGGCGAGTCTGGCCTTGCCGCATGTCCTGCACCCCTCGCCGCGGAGCCCGTATTTCCTCGCGCTGGGGCGGCCCCTGCTGCAAGTCGCTGCGGTCGTCGGCGTGTCCGCGGCCTTCGTCTTGGCGCGCCGTGAGCGCGAAGCGACCGGCGCAGCCTTGATTCTGGGTGTGGGTTGGTGTCTTGGCGTGCTGCTGCTGATGCGTGCGGCGACGGCGGTCGCCCCGATCTACTCCGGGGAGAGTCTCGCCGCCCTGGTTCATGACGTGGAGGCCCGTTCGGGCAGGAAACTACCTATTTATAGCTTAAGTACCTATGATCAAACCCTGCCGTTTTATCTGCAGCGCACGGTGACGCTGGCGGCGTATCGCGGTGAGCTGGATTTCGGCTTGCGCCACGCGGCGCCGGTCGGGCTCGATACGGTCGATCAATTTCTTGCCCGCTGGTCTGCCGGCGGCGACGCCTTGGCAGTCATGGAGCCGGATATGTTCGATGAGTTGCGCGCGCGCGCGGTGCCGATGCGCGAAGTAGGCCGCGACGATCACCACGTGCTGGTGGCGCGCCAATGAGCGGTGCCCCCGTCATCAGTTGGGTGACCTGGGTGCTGATTCTGACGGGCGTGGGGCTTAACGCTGCGGCACAGCTGCTGCTGAAAACCGCGACGCGGCCGCTCGCGCACTTCACGCGCTTCGATGTCGATACCTTGCTCGCGAGCCTCGTCGTGCTCGCCAAGAGCCTGCCTTTTTGGGGCGGGATGGTTTGTTATGGCGCGAGTGTCTGTGTCTGGCTCGCCGCCTTGTCCAAGGCGCCTGTAAGCGTCGCCTACCCGATGCTCTCGCTCGGCTATATAGTTGTCGCCTGGGCATCCGTGACTTGGTTGGGTGAGACCTTGTCGCCGGCGAAGGTGTTGGGAATTGCGCTGATTTGTGTCGGCGTCGTGCTCGTATCGAGGAGTTCTGCATGAAACCGTTTCTTCCCTTTACTCGTCCGCACATCGATGCCGAGAGCATTGCCGCAGTCGCCGAGGTGTTGCGCTCCGGTCAGCTTGCGAGCGGCCCCAAGGTGCTGGCCTTCGAGGCGGCGCTCGAGAAATACATCGGCGGCGGCCGCCAGGTACGCGTCCTGACGTCGGCCACCGAGGGACTCGAGATCGCGCTGCTCGTCGCGGGCATTCGCTGCGGCGACGAGGTGCTCGTGCCCGCGATGAGTTTCGCGGCAAGCGCGAACGTGATCGCGCGCATCGGCGCCATCCCAAAATTCGTCGACATCGAACTCATCTCGCGCAACCTCGACATGCGCTTGCTCGAAGCGGCCTTGACCGAAAAGACCCGCGCGATCATGCCCGTGCATTTTTCGGGCCTGCCGGTCGATATGAAGGCGCTGTACGACTTCGCCAAGCGGCACCGCTTGCGCGTCGTCGAGGATGCGGCGCACGCGATCGGCTCCCGCTACCAGGATCGCATGATCGGCAGTTTCGGCGATCTCGTCGTATTCAGCTTTCATCCGAACAAGAACATGACCTCGATCGAGGGCGGCGCGATCGCGAGCGCGAACCCTGCCGAGATCGCCCTGATCGAGCAGCACCGCTTCCACGGCATCAAGCGCAATGCGCAGGGCGAGATCGACGTGATGTTCCCGGGCTCGAAGAGCAATCTCGCCGATGTCGCGGCCCAGGTGGGGCTCGACCAGCTGCGCCGTCTCGACGGCTTCAACGAGCGGCGCCGCGAACTCGCCGGTCTTTACTTCGAGACCTTGGCGGACTTTCCCGGCATCGTGCTGCCGGCGCGCGGCGATACGGGTCATAGTTGGCATATGTTTCAGCTGCTCATCGACTTCGCGGCGCGCAAGACGACGCGGCCGGCGTTCCAGCAGGCGATGGCGGCGCGCGGCATTGGTATCGGTGTGCATTATCCCTGCATCCCGGGGTTGCGCTATTACCGCGAGCGCGGCTATCAGGCGGAGCGCGATTACCCGGTCGCTGCTCGTGTCGGCCGCGAGACCGTGACCTTGCCCTTGTTCCCGGCCATGAGCGATGCCGATGTCGCGCGGGTTTGCGACGCGCTGCGGGCGGAGTTGGGGGCTGAGCGACTACTCGTCGGTCGGACTGCCTGATCGCGGGGCGAGCGTCGAACCTTGCCCGCCGATTTGGAATGGCGCAAACTCTGCTGCCCTGAAAAACCCCATCCGACAGGACACCCACATGAAGCGTTTGATGACTCTCGCGATTGGCAGCTGCGTTCTGGCTTCGCCTCTCTATGCGACGCTCGCGCCCGGCACTCAGGCTCCGGATTTCACGACGCAGGCAAGCCTCGCCGGCAAGCCGTTCGCGTTTTCTCTGGCGGATGCTCTGAAGAAGGGTCCCGTGGTGTTGTATTTTTATCCGGCGGCTTTTACGCCTGGATGTACGGTCGAAGCGCACGACTTCGCCGAAGCGACCGATAAGTTCAAAGCCTTGGGCGCGACCGTGATCGGCGTCTCGCATGACGGCATCGACACGCTCAACAAGTTCTCGGTAACGGAATGCCGCAACAAATTTGCGGTGGCCGCCGACGCGGACCAGAAAATCACCAAGGCTTACGATGCCGTGCTCGGCGCGAAGCCCGAATACGCAAACCGAACCTCCTACGTGATCGCGCCGAACGGCAAGATCATTTATGAGTACACCGACTTGAATCCCGACCAGCACGTCGCCAATACGATGGCGGCCGTGCAGAAATGGCAGGCGAGTCAAAAACAATAAGGTCGACGCATCGTCGCGGCTTCTGGCTGGTCACGGCCTCGGCGGTCGCCTGGAGCGCAGGCGGCCTTTTCTCGCGGCTTCTGCCGCTCGATAACTGGACCATGGGGGTGTGGCGCGGGTTGTTCGGCGCGCTCGGCCTCGCGATTCTGTTATGGATCCTCCGGCAGAACGACGATTGGCGCGCGCTGCGGTTCATGGGCTGGGCGGGCTGGCTGTACGTGCTGCAATCCGCTCTAGGCATGACCTGCTACCTGGCGGCGCTCACGCATACGACCGTCGCGAGCGTGGCCATCATCTATGCGACCACGCCGCTGCTCGCGGCTGCCTTGAGCTGGTTTTTCCTGCGCGAGAAGCCGGCAACCAGTGCGGTGTCCGGCACCGTGGTCGCCTTGGTGGGCGTTGCGATCATGATGGGTCTCGGTCGCGAGACCGGTCTCCTCGGGGATCTGCTCGCCTTCGGCATGGCGCTCTCGATGGCGGTTGCCACCGTGGTCGCGCGGCATTTCCCGAAGATTCCGATCTTGTCGACCGCCTGCCTATCCTCGCTCTTGAGTGGTCTGTGGTGCTGGCCCTTCGGCACGCCGTTCGCGGTCACGGGCCACGAGCTCGCCATTTTGGCCTTGTTCGGCTGCGTCAATTTCGCGATCGGGCTGCCGCTGTTCACGATGGGTGCGCGGCTCTTGCCCGCGATCGAGACGGCGCTGATCGGATCGCTGGACGCGCCCCTGGCGCCGCTCTGGGTATGGCTCGCATTTCAGGAGACCCCGAGTGGCAGCACGCTCTTAGGCGGCGCCATCGTATTTACGGCGGTTGGCATGCACTTGCTTGCGGCGTCGCGCCAAGCCGTCCCCGCCTGAACCCGGGCGACGTGCGAAAGATCCCCGCGCACCCGTCGCTTTTGACCGACGGCTTACTTTGTAAGCCCGGCAATGCGAGGCTCGGGCTCATGAGGGGACGAACGGAATGGATTCTTTCCTGCTTGGCGGTCACCGTCTTGGCGACTGCCTGCGGCAAGTCCAGTCCCACCGCTACGACGACCGTGCCGCAGATCACCAGTCAACCGGCGAATCAAACCGTAAGCGTCGGTGCTGCGGCGACGTTTGGTGTGACCGCGACCGGCACCGCACCTTTGCAATATCAGTGGCAGAGGAACGGTACGCCGGTCGCCGGAGCCGTGAGCGCGAGCTACACGACGCCCGCGACCACGAGCGGCGACAACGGGGTGAGCTTCACCGTGCTCGTCAGCAATGCCGTGGGTAGTACGACCAGCGCCAGCGCAACGCTCACGGTGTTGACTGCGCTCGCCGGCACCGACGTCGTGACCTATAAGTACGACGTGATGCGGACCGGACAAAATCTCACGGAAACGATTTTGACGCCTGCGGATGTCGTCGTCACGGGCTTCGGCAAGCTGCGCAATCTCAATGTCGACGGCCTCGTCGATGCGCAGCCCCTGTACCTCTCGAAACTCTCGGTGGCGGGCGTCGTTCACAACGTCGCCTATGTCGCGACGGAGCACGATTCCGTGTACGCCTTCGACGCGGATACCGGTGCGATACTCTGGCAGGTCTCGCTCATCGGGGCCGGTGAGACCACGAGCGACGACCGCGGTTGCGCCCAGGTGACACCGGAGATCGGCATCACGTCGACACCGGTGATCGATCGCGGCGCGGGTCCTCACGGAACGATTTTCTTGGTGGCGATGACCAAAGATGCCGCATCGAACTACCACCAGCGCCTGCATGCCTTGGACATCACGAACGGACAGGAACTGTCCGGGAGTCCAACAGAGATGGCGGCGACCTTCGGCGCGACCAGCTTTGCACCCGGACAATACAAGGAACGCGCCGCATTGCTCCTGAACAAGGGCACGATCTATACGACTTGGGCCTCGCATTGCGACAACGGCTCTTACGGTGGTTGGGTGATCGGTCTCAACGAAGCGACGCTGAAGATCACGACGATTCTGAATCTTGCGCTGGGCGCGAGTGGCAGCGGTTATGCGAGCCAGGGGCCTTCGATCTGGATGAGTGGCGGCGGTCCAGCGGCCGATAGCGCGGGCAATGTGTATGTGCTGACCGCGAACGGACGCTTCGAGACAACGCTGACCTCGGGAGGGTTCCCGAGCGGCGGCGACTACGGTAACTCGTTCGTGAAGATGTCCGCGTCCGGCGCGACCCTATCGGTAGCGGATTATTTCACGATGTCGGGCGAGATTGCCGAGTCCAGTGGCGACGTCGATCTTGGCTCCGGCGGCATCATGCTGCTCCCTGATATGGCGGATGCTCAAGGGACCGTGCGGCAGCTCGCGGTCGGTGCCGGCAAGGACGGAAATCTCTACATCGTCGATCGCAACAACATGGGCAAATTCACGTCGGTCGGCAACAGTATCTGGCAGCAACTCAATGGCGTTTTGGGCGCGGGCGTATGGGCGACGCCAGCCTACTATGCGTCCACCGTTTATTACGGGCCTCAAGGCGGACCGTTGATGGCGTTTTCGATCACGAAGGCCTTGCTATCGAGTTCGCCGACGTCCCAGACGGCCACTCAGTTCGTCTATCCGGGAACCTTTCCGGTCGTCTCGGCCAATGCCACGCAAAATGCTATTGTTTGGGCTTACGAAAACACATCGCCCGCGGTACTGCATGCGTACTCGGCAAGTAATCTGGCCAACGAGCTCTATAACAGCAATCAGGCATCCAATGGGCGTGACCAATTCGGCGCCGGCAACAAGAACATTGCACCCGTCGTGGCCGACGGCAAGGTTTTTGTCGCGACGACGAACAGTGTCGCGGTATTCGGTCTATTGCCTTGACGGCCCTGCGGCTCCGGCGGATTTGATCGATGGTTAGCGAATCCCGCGGCCTGGGCCGAGGTTTAGGCGCGCTCTTGGGCGCGGTGCCAACGGCGAGTGCGAGTCGTGGTGGCGGGACCTTGCCGATTGTGTTGATGCAAGCGGGGTCGTTCCAGCCGCGCCGCGAGATTCATCGGCAGCCGCTCGAGGAACTCGCGGCCTCGATTCAGGCGAACGGGGTCATCGAGCCCATCATCGTGCGCCCACTGCCGACGGGCGCTCCCGGTGGCGCTCGCTATGAGATCGTTGCCGGTGAACGGCGCTGGTTGGCGGCGAAGCTCGCCGGGCTCACCAATATTCCGACGATCGTTCGGCAGGTTACGGACCAACAAGCTGCCGCAATTGCGCTGATCGAGAACATTCAGCGCGAGGACCTGACCGCGGCCGAAGAGGCGCGGGCGCTGAAGCGCTTGATCGAGGAGTTTGCGCTGACGCACCAACAGGCCGCGGACGCAGTGGGTCGCTCGCGCGCCGCTGTCTCCAACCTGATGCGTTTGTTGGATTTGCCGGATTCCGTCGTTGCGCTGATCGACTCCAAGGCTTTGAGCATGGGGCATGGCCGCGCGCTCTTGGGGCTCGCGGATCACGCCGAGCGCGAGCGCCTTGCGCAGCTCGTGTTGGAACGCGACTTATCCGTGCGCGCGACGGAAAAGCTCGTCGCTAACGCCTCGCGTGATCCCGTGAGCAAGCCCGTGACGGCGACTCGGCCGGAGCTTGCCATCGTGTCGCAAGTGTTGAAAACCGCGCGCGTGCGCGTCGAGCTGCAGCAAAAGGCGAACGGCGCCGGCAAGCTGGTTGTGGAGTTT
>Ga0209208_10005110_pt1 | contig 18364 bp, 19 predicted proteins | sample S1TSphfallax_3_FD_187694 | JGI IMG/M metagenome (GOLD analysis project Ga0209208, IMG submission 187694) | Host-associated microbial communities from peat moss isolated from Minnesota, USA - S1T2_Fd - Sphagnum fallax MG (SPAdes) (version 2) | ecosystem: Host-associated > Plants > Peat moss >... | reverse complement strand
ACAAAAGTCCTGCAGCAATTGGCGCAATTTAGAAACCAGGAAGGTTTGTTTGGCAGACCCGACATTCAAGCGGCCATGAGAGCGATGCCCGGGTGGAAATTTTGGCAGCAGTGGGGTCAGCAAGTTCCAGAGCTTCAGACAGTAGGCGTGACGGTCCTCAGCCAATGTTCTGTAGCCTCAGCGTGCGAACACAACTAGAGCATTTAGGATTTCATCCATTCAAAAAAGCGAAACAGGTTGACCCCGCAAAGAGCTCAAGATCTAGTGCATGTCTTCTTAGACCTGCGCCTAGCACATAAAGTGAACAACATTGAGTTTGAGGAAGAGATGGTTAGTTGGATGTCGTGTGTTGGGTATGACACATTTACTATGGTTGTTAGCTTTATCAACAATTTTTGGGATCCCACCCATGTTACTATTGGGGTTTTTGAAATGTAAAATACAACTAGCGAAACCATGGCAAACCAGGTAAAATTTATATTAGACACATTTGGTTTGCTTGGAAAAGTCATTGATTATGTTAAAGATGAAGACTCCAATCTTAACACATCAACTAATGTTTTGAATTCTAACGTAGTTTCATGTTTTCCCTTTTTTCCCTAGACCATTTGTAGGATCATTTTTTGGCCATGTAATGTCAAAGGCAATTTAATATGTTAGTCATGATGTTAAGTTTTGTCAAGGTTTTTCAAAAGTTATTTTGAAGTCTACTCAACCATCAATGTAAAAAACTATTACTTGGACTAAAAAATCGGGGAAGGGGAGGAAAGAATGGAAAGATGCTTGTATCATTGCAAGGTTGCCGATGAGGATGTTCAAGATTCTTGTGAAGATGCAATTTGCTTCAAGAGTTATCTTATTTCAAGAAACTCTTGAATATCAAAATGCAATTTCCATATGTTATGGATAATAACATGCTTTACACTTATCTTCAAGAATGTTGGTGGGCCAAACTTGGGCCATAGTTGAAACAATTATGGATACATTACTTCCATTTGTCAAGTAATGTGTTTTAAACCAAACTCGAGGGTATTGGTTATTGTTAAATGCTCTTATTTTTGTTTCCAACTTATGTAGTGCTTTGAAAGTTGGTGTGGCTAACATTGAATCTTTGAATCAACCATTAATCTATGGTGATTTTGATTTATAATTGCAAGAATTTAAGTAAAGGATGATGGTGCAAGTTTTGGAGATATTGAACCTATTTTTGGGGTTTTTAATGGCTTACAACCATTATAAGGTGCACAACATGCTAGTAATCATACTTGACATACGTTATAAAACATGAAATGTATTCAAAATTTTGTGGGAATGTTGCTATTATTGAAATTGTTGCAAAATACGACACTAAGATTGTATGTCCACTTTTGACAACTGAAGAAGTTGATATTTATTTTGGGCAAGTTGTGTTAGTTAATGATGTTATCCTTTCAACTTTGAAAAATGAACTATGATTATTTTGTTAGTTACTTGTGTGATCAAAAGTTCATGATAACCCCTTGGTTTGGTGGGTGTAACATGCAATGCAATTTCCACATGTTTTTCTTTTTAGCCCGTTAGGTGCTTGGCATTATGGGGTCACAGATTGAGATAAAGCAAATATTTAGTGTTGTTGGTGTTATCACAAACCTTCGGAGATCATGCTTGGAGATTGAAAACTTGGATCGCTTGATTTTTGTGATTAAACATTGGCTTGAAGACACTCGTGTTGGATGTGACGGGGCTTCCAAGCCTATGAGTATGACAAATTTTCTTACCTCAAAGTCTAATATAATTGAAGAAAATAATAAGGTCATTGAGGAGCAAGGTCTTTTTGAAGAAGACCTTGATTTCAACTTTTGATTTCTGTAGGTATTCCATCTTTTTTACAAATAAATTTCTTATTAGTTTTGCATGTTGTTTATTTTCAAAATGTATTTGATAGTGGGTTTGTGTATGTGAATAGGGTATAAGTGCATAAAAATTATTGGCGGTGCAAATTCAACATTTAGCCACAACAACCCACTTGCATTGAAAAAAACTATTTTTTTGATTTTTGCAATAATCCAATGATGAAATTAACATGGTTCTGACAACACCTTGCCAAAGAATTTGTACCAAGCTAAAAAAACTAGTTCATAAACTGGGGCCGATTTACAATTCCATTCATGCATGTTACAATGGGTGTGTTCTATTTAAGGGGGAATTAAGCAATGTTATAACTTGTCCAAAGTGGCAGATATTGATTCATTGAGGGTTAAATTATGTTCCTTACAAGGTCTTTCGATAGTTCCCTTACTTCAAACATGGTTGGGCAATGCGAGGTCCCATTTCTTCCCTTGTGATTTTTGTTGACACCAATTTTAGTTTTTGAAAGTTTCAATTCTTTTATTCTACCAACCCCCGTGAATTTGAGATTGATTTTGTTTATTGTAGATTGATTGTGAAGTTTGTCCATTTCTATCCATTCTTCAATTTTGTCCAATTATCAATGCTATATATTTTGTCCATTTTCGTACAACATGTCCATTTCTATCCATGTTTATTTCCATTTTCATATATTTTGTCATTTTTTATGCATTCCTATTCGTTTTATCAATTCTCTCCAATTTGTCCAAATTTGTGGTTGATTACTATTTGTTTGTGGTCCACTATATTTGTCCATCTTTATTCCACTAATGTATGTTTGTGGTCTATTATGCCCAAAAGCCCTTTTTGAGGATAGTTGACTACACCATCAAAAGTGTTCAACTTTTGTTTATTTTTTGTATTTCACATGTTTATTTCACATCACTAAACATAGTGGTTAAACATAATTTAATTAAAAATTGGCTAAACCTAGTTGATAAACCTAATGGCTAAATCTAATGCTCAAACATAATGACTATACCTTGGTTAAACATAATGGCAAAATTTAATTGATAAACCTAATGGCTAAACTTTGGCTAAATTTAGTGGCTAAACATAATAACCTTGGTTAAACATAGTGACAAAATTGTGACTAAACATAGTTGTTAAACCTAGTTTATAAATCTAATGGCTAAATTTCATGCTTAAACTTTGACTAAACCTTAACTAAACATAGTGGCTAAACGTAGTTGATAAACCTACTAATTAAATTTCATGTGCCTAAAATTTGGCGAAACTTAATGGTTAAATTTATTGGTTAAATATATTAAACCTTGCCTAAACATAGTGATTAAACCTAATTAATACACTTAATGGCTGAACTTCATGCCCAATTTTTTGTTAAACCTAGTGGTTAAATTTAATGGTTAAACATAATGACTAAACTTAGTTGATAAACTTAATGACTAAACTTCATAATTAAACCTTGGTTAAACTTAATGGTTAAAATTTAATGATTAAACATAATCATTAAACCTTGACTAAAAAAATGGTTAAACCCAATGGTTAAATTTAATGGTTAAACATAATGACTAAACCTTAGTTAAATATATTGACCAAATTTAGGTTAAATTTAATGGTTAAACATAATGACCAAACCTTGCATAAACATAATGGATAAATATAGGTTAAACCTAATAGTTAAATCTAGTGGCTAAACATAAGTTAAACCTAATGGTTAAATATAAGGTTAAACCTAAGTTAAATTTAGTGGGTAAATATAATAGTTTAACATAATGGCTAGATTTACACTATCTTTAGTGGTTAAATTTAGGTTATACCTAATGGAAAATTTTGTAGTTAATGGTTTAAAGTTTAGGTCTAATGGTTCAACTTGCATCACAAATTTCATAAGCCACAATTTGGTAGTAATTGTCGTGCAAAATATGTTTTTCATAGGTTCATATGGAATAGACACAAATGTCATTCATCTATTTGTATTGTTTAAACATTGATGTTGTGCACATTGTTTAGATATGAGTGTTATATGCCTGTTCATATCATTTAGACATGGATGTACTATGTTTATTTGTGGTGTTTATACATGAAAGTTGTGCACACAACTTATGTGTTTCCATAATGTAAGACATTTGTGTTTAAACAATACAAACCTATCAAATCACAAATTTCACACATATTTGAAATGAACCCATAAAGCCTATAAATTTTTGATGTTAAGCTAAACCTAGTGCCATAATGGCTAACATAATGGTTAAATTAAAGGTAAACCTAATGGCTAAAAATTGGTTAAATTTTGGATAAACCCAATGGCTAAATATAATGGATACACTTAATGGCTACACCTAGTGGCTAATCTTAAATAAGTAAATGGGTGGATAGGTATGATGTAGGTAATATGCAGGTAAGTGGGTAAATAATTATGTAAGTGAAAAGGTATAAATACTAGATAGGTAAGTAGGTAGGTAAGTAATAGGTAGATGAGTGGGTGGGTTATAAGTAGATAAATAGTTAGCTAGGTAAATAGGTGAATGAGTAAGTAAAAGATAGATACATAGGGTAGTAGACCATGTCACATTTGATTAAAGATCATTGACCATTTTGACTAAATGTTCAATTTGACTAAAACCCATTCGTCATTGTATCTAAATATCATTATCCATCTTGATTAAATGTTCAATTCAACTAAAGACCATTGGTCATTTTGATTAAAAATCATTGGCCATTTTGATTAAATGGTCAATTGACTAAAGACTATTGGCCATTTTGACTACAGTTGTACAACTTGACTATATGCATGTAATCAAATTAACCATTATAGTAAAGTTGATCAGTCAAAAAATATGTGTGTTATTCAAGCCCATGGCCTTTAGTCAAAATGTACATGTCCATTAATCAAAATAACAAATTAGTCAACTTGAACTTTTTAAAAAATCATGTTATGTAGTAGTGCTTATAAATAAAAACTTTTATATCATTTTTTGGTTACAAACATAATATGCATTATGCACATATGTTACATGCATTTTAATACCTTTTGTTGTCTTTTCAAAATTTTGTGACAATGGATGATGTGTTAAAAAGTTAGATGACGGAATCCTTGTCAGTTTGAATCAAATAATAACTTTTGAAATTTAAACCTCAAAACTTAATTGTATTCAAAATTGCATCCATTTCAACAACCTTGAACTTGATACTTAATAACCACCACAAGTTGGGAAAAATAAATTTAATTATACCCAAGGGTTTTGAAATATATTATGACATTTAAGCCTAATTTTTTTATTAAAAAAAATATTCGCACAACATTGGTTCATACATAGGTAAGGTTGTTTTTAATACCTACAACTTGTTTGTGGGTTGTTAATAGGTAGGTGGTAAAAAAAACATTGAGTTAACCACCATGGTTAGCTAAGCAACTGGAACCCAATAAAAAATTGTTTCTTAACCACTTACCATTCATCATTTTGGTGCAATCATGAATGTTAAATCACACCAACCCAAGTGGTTTGGACTTAAGGTCATTGGTCACCTTGTCATTGGTTATGGCGATCAATTCACCTAAAGTTGGATTCACACCAAAGGTTAATAGGGATATTTTTATTTCATTTAACTCTCTCTTGATTTGGGGGTTTAAATGAATAAAATATAAGGAATAAACTAACTTTTATGTTGTTCACACATAATTGATAAATAAAATAGCATGATGGGGTTAACTTAACCCTACGTTGACTCACTATGAGAAATCATGTCCTTTGCAACTAGTTATAATTGCAAAGGACATTTTTTAATTGCATAGGACAAGTTGCATAAGGACATGATTTTTCATAATGACTATACATTGGAGGGGTTTTCCAAACCATGCAAAAAGTTTGGACGACTTGGGGAAAATTACAAATTGTTTTTTCAAGTTGCCCATAAAAATGGGCACTCTGTAAAATTCTTGAAAAATGTTTTCCAAGATGCTCAAGAATAATTTGTTAGTTTGGGAATTTCATATTTGCTCAAAAATTTGAGAACTCAAAAAATCAGGATGCTCAAAAGACTGGGGAGAAATATTTTACAAGATGCTCCACAATTTCCGGCATTCTTGAAAATGTATGCTGCCCACGAAGATTATAAAGGTTGAAATTTTCTCATTGCTAAACAAAAATTGGGCACTCTGGAAAAATCATGATGCTAAAAAAATTTAGGCATTTTGAGAATTTTAATTCTGCCTTATCATTTGAGGCACCTTATAAAGGTTGACAAAAAAATTCATTTGTGCCCAAAAAGTTTTTGGGCACTCTGGGAAAAAATTGGGCAGTTTGGGAACTTTTATATTGCCCAATGATTTCGGGCAGATTGTAGAGGTTGAAAAATGCTTTTGTTGGTGCCCATTATTCTGAGTGCTCTCTCAGTGAAAGAGAGAGTATGTTGGCAAGAACAACATTAGAAGTGAAAGTGAGAATATGTTGGCAAGAACAACATTAGAAATTCTTGTGAACATGACGGGTATATTAACCCTTTGAAATCGAGGGGTCAAACTAACCTCCATAATTTGATCACAAATTTAGAATAAACGAAGATATTTATTCATGGTGTTAAGATATCACAACACATTTATCCCCCTCTTAACCCCAATACCATGTCATTTGTTGAGTCACTTTTTACCTCTTTTGTGTGAATGGGATAACATTAAGGTCAGTTTATTCCTTCAGTTTTTACTTTTCTACACTTTCCGACTTCAACATGAATCAACATTAGTAGATAATATTCTATACCACAATCAATAGTCATAACCTTAATTTGGACATTCAACAAGCTCTCAAAAAAATATAAAGAAATGTCCTCCAAATGAAATGAAGTCATAGGCTCGTAAGGAATTGGGCTAGTGCAAGTTTAAAACATCATGAGAATTTAGTCCTTCGAAATTCCTAGAGATCATGAGAGTTTTGTGCAAGAATTGGTCAAATATTTGATAGGGAGATAATGAAAACCAAAGTTGGGTACTGGGCAAGTAAATAAGGTTGTCATAAGATGGCCTATTTTCCTTCACAAAATTGTGTTCTATGAAATAATATGTTTTGACAATTTGAACATTTTTACAGACAATACAATTAGTGTCCAAGCCGCCAAGGCCCTACAGTACACAAACAAGTTGGTTTCTCCAAGAGACCCTTCTAACCCAACATTGGTGGGTAGTGAGTACTTAGGCCAAACTTTTGGAGAAGGATTGGACAAATTACGGTGTACCTCAAATCAACTTAAATCACAATTTCTTTATCCGGGACACCAATCTCTGGCCCTTTTATCTCATGACATAAGCTGATAATATAACACAAGACAGGGTCAATTCCCATGCATTCCCGATGCTTTTATTGTGTTCTCAAAATCCTAACAACATTTTGCATACACATAATTTTCCCAAGGACTTTTTTTCTCACCTGACAATAGAACATTAGATAGAAACATAGATATTCATTTCCAATATCATGACAAATCTCCAGGAGCTTAAGAAAATATTAGCTTGAAAGAGAATAATTGCCATGCACTATGACAAACTACAATAGAAATGGTTTAAATACAAATATCGATGTGAAAAGAGAACATAAACAACAATATGAACACAAACATGAACAGAAGATTTGTGATTCACAACAAAAGTAGACCAAAAAAAAAGGAACAAACTTAATGAAACCATCCCTCAAATTGGTATTGATCAAACTAACAACATTGGACTTCATTCCTGGTAACCACAATTGAATGTAGAATACTATTCAACTATACCATTTAATGCAAAACTTTCAAATCTATTTTTTTCCTCTCTACCACTAATTCCCAGGGCCGCAACTGGAATAGTCAAGAACTGGAATGTTCTAGAAAAATCACATTGGCATGGTGGTGAAATTTCCAGTGCATCAAATTATGTACTGTAATTCCAGTGACTGATGCTTGACATGAGGAAGATTTTGGAAACATAAAATCCAGTCCCCCAAAAACATGGCCAAGCTTTTCACGAAACATGACAGAAATCAAACTTGTAACCTTACATCTGTTGCTCAATGGATTTCCTTTTCCATATGGTGGACAGGCACCAATCATTGTGACAATGCAAGTTGCAACTTCCTCTGTCTACAGATGTGACCACTGATTGAGGTAGATATAAGATTGCAGTGATTGTAGGCCATAATGCTGGAGGAAGACAATGTTACAGTACCCACTTGTGTCTCAGCCACTCATTGACATGGGCTCAAGTGTCCACCATTGGAAACCAAATGGCAGGGGTAGTTGTAGGTGATGAAAGTACCTCATCTTCCGAAAGATCAAACTAGCCCCTTCAGCTTCTTTCCAAAAGTCAATCAGGGATGACACCAAATATTAGGTAGTCAAGATCTGACAAAATAAGTATCATAGGTTCAGGGACCTATTCATATAGACCTTCTTGCTCCCACACATCAACAAGAAAATCCACCATTTCCTGCTGGTTCAAATTCAAATAGTTAGACTAGATGATCACATCCATTGAAGTCTGTAGAAACAGCATATCATAGGAGATTCCAGACTCAGAGCCAATGGAAGTATGGAGGAGATATTTGATTTAAATTACCAACAATATTGAGTATGGAGCTGGAAATTTCATTCTCAGAAGCCAATGGAGGTATGGGGCATTGTCAATTCAAATTACCAACAACATTGTGTATGGAGTTTAGCATTGTTAGTCTTGTTGCTTGCATTGGCACAATGGTAAAAGAAGAGGCTCATGCAGAAGACAAAACCAGTAGTGAGTTATTTTGCAGAGAACAAGTCCATCTGTTTGCATTCAAGTGAAGGCAGATCGGGGAGAAAAACTCACAGGTAAAGGAATAGGTTGTGGGAAAAGTCTGTTCACACCAAGCAAGTCTTCATAGGTTGTGCTCCAACTGCCATTAATGCCACCCCAGACATCAAAGGTAAGCTAGTTACATGACATTCTGTAGATGTGTCTTTTGATAAATCAAATACTGAACAGCAGAACATTGATCCATTGTTAGATCATAGAAGCTTCAGTGACTGTGGGTGGTAAAATCCACAAGGGATTGAGTGAGAAGAAATCCATCAGTGAGACCTATAGAGAAAAATGGTTAGTTGTACCCAATGACAGGTTCTCGTGGTTCCTCAGGTCGTGACTGCCGCTGAGAGCCAACCCACTCACGCCTTTTCTCAGTCCACAAAATCAATGCTGCACAAAGAACCTTTCACACTCAGGACCCATTGGATTTTCCAACTTTCCTTACACAAGTATAAGAACATTAAGATAAAGCACAACCAGAATGAACATTGTGGCATAAAGCATACCATGATTAACAAAGGCAGTACTGTTGACATTGTCAATAGATGTTGCTTGTGTGTCCTGTGCACTGTGGTTACTGCTTAACGAGACTGTAGTTTTCTGCTGACAGGGGATGTTCCCATTGTTCTCCATCTCATTGGAACTTGAGGCGCACCAGGACCTGTTAAAACAGACCACGTTCCTCTGCCAACCCCTGCCTGACTTCTTGATTTGTTCAGGTGCCTCTACTGCAGGAAACACACCCAATATGTGCAGTGTGCACAAGACACAGAAACCTTTAGACCACACACATAGAGGGACTTCTTGTTGCACCACTCCTCATGTAGGGACATTGACCTGGGAAAAACCCTGTTGTTAGGATTGCAGGGTACCCATTAGCACTTCCAACATCCTCAAAATCCTCACATCCTGTCTGCCAGATCAAGAGTTCCTAAATCCATTATTAGACTCCCAAGTAAATCCAGCATAACTATTTGCCAGGGCCAGACCAAGATGGGCCACTCTTGAAAACCCCTAATACAGAAATTAGGGTGAGGGTTCAACAACCCCAGCTCAAACCTCAGGTGAGTGTTTGAAATCTGACAGCCAGCACTAGAGTGTCAGCAGATGTCTGGCTTTGAATTGTCCAAATGATCAAATAACAAGAATTTCGCACTTTCACCTAAGAATTACTTCTTTACAGAGATGACAGAAACTTGACCTCCTCAAGGAGAGAAATACAGCTGCCCATAACTTACAGCAAGAAATCTCCTTGGCCAAGTTACACACTCACACTATAACCAAGGTGAAATATTCCAGGACAACTTGCCTCCAGATATCCTGCTCCGAATGATTTTAGGTAGATACTCATGCATCTCTCCACCACCAATGGATGTTGGACATTTCAGGCTGCTTAGAGAATTACAAGAATCAGAAAGAAATGTTGTTGACAGAGCAATAAGGGCATCAACTGTAGCCAAAAGTGCTGACAAAAAGTGTGAGGGTTTTCCCCATATGTGAAGCTATTCACCTAGAAGAGATATTGACCAGAAGAGAGGTTGAAAGAAGTTGGAAAAACGTTGTGGTTAGGACCATAAGCTCCTGTTGAACACACTAAGACTGCAACATCGAAGACCACACCAAGTCAATCACAAATCCAGAGAAAAATGGTATGGTACAGAAGAACTTATAGGCCACATAAAATTTCAAAGAAAATTTATCAAAGCTGCAGTCATCTGGAATTGGAAACACGAGAGAATCCTGTGAACTGGAAAATCCTCGTCCAAGCCGAACACAAAATATGAAGCACCGAGACTAAAATCTGCGGATGTGGATTGCGCTTCTTAGCTGAGAAGATGTAGCAAACTCTCAACTATTACCCATATCAGGAAATCCTATCGACTGATATCGGGACGAAAGAACACGCCAGGGATAAAGGGAACACTGCAACTATCTTCTGCTAAAGCGAAGGTGAAACAAGAGAAATCGACATTGGCAAAATCACGAGACTTCTATCAAGCTGAAACTGGTGACCGTCGGCAAACAGGAAACGAAGAACAAGACGAAGAAGAAAGGAGAACAGCGTTTCGTTTTGACAGACGAACTACAAAGACCGGCACGCAGGCAAAGCTCGGAGAAATTTCTCCGACGAACAGATGTAAAGGAAAACAGAAACCGAATAAGAACAAACCAACAAACCAATTCATAACCTCTGACGAAATCCACATGAAACTCAAAACTACCCACGGCATGCAACAACGGGACCTACACAGGCCATATATACTACACCAAAAAAAAAGAAACAGGGAAAGTAGCGAAGGTTTTCTCAACTTGCTTTCAGCAATCTGGAAGAATGGAAAGAAGCTGGAACGTAGATCCTGCGGGCACCATCACGAGCTCCACCTCCACATCGAGCTGACAGCGGTGACCAGAAAATGGGGCGAAACCCGCCACAAACCACATCAGAACGTAGGTAAAAACCAGGAGAAGTAGACTGCGGAGTCAGATAGATAACTGCTGCAATGGAAGACAAGAAAGATCAACAATGGCGCAGACCGCACGCACGCACGAGCTTGCGGAAGATGGAAGAAGAGCTTTGCGAGCTTTCCTCCCTGCTTCTTGTATCTTCGGATTCTAGGTCCTGATTGAGGTCACCAAAACTGACATACACCTCGTCAACTCCCGATTCTAAGGAAAGCGATTGGATGTAAAGTAGGAATAGTCGAGTTGATGGTCCGGAATCCACTGGACATCTTCTGTCATTCCGGATCCTGATTGAGGTAACCAAAACTGGTACGCACCTCGTCAACTCCCGATTCACACGAGACGTCATTCGTCACTCAGATTCCAAGCAAATTGATTGGATGTGAAGTTGGAATAGTCGAGTTGATGATCCGGAATCCAATGGTCGTCATCCCTACCATTTCTACGATCTGAAACCCTGACCAGAAGGATCTTAAACCCTGAAGCGCAGTAAGGGAGGTTGCAAGAGCTATTAGCTTTCCTCATTGTGATTCGTGATCTGCAGTTGAGAGAGAGAGAGAGAGAGAATTTGGAAAAGAATGCATTATTTGTTTAGGCAGCTGTGGGCAGTTTAGTTTGTCTCTGGTGGAGCACAAACTGTCGAGGTTTCTCTCCTCTGCAACAAGGAAAGTACACTCTGGAAGGTGAATTACTATTGAATTAGTGAAATCTGGAGCTTGGTGAGAGAATCTAATAGTGGACCTGGGTGAAGGCTACCAACAATTCATTAGAAGGGAGAATTGTAGCTACTTGATGAGATTAGGTTGGCCCTTCCAGACATAATCCAATTGGAGCAGAAACTCTGCAAATCTGTGCCATTAGATCAATGATTACAACATTTCGAAAGTGACTGGATATAATGATGCTGGAGTTCAGCAAAAAGTGGCAGTCCGTTCCAGGGGAGTTTCAGGATGGATTGTCTACAAGTACAACATGAAGGCAGGATTTTTTGTGGAATCTTCCACCTTGGCAAGAGGACAGGTCATAAATGCACCTTGTTTTTGCACGACCACAATAATTGCACACATTGTTGTGCACATCTTCATGTTAACAACCAATTAAATTACAAACACCTGAAGATCTTGTCCAGGATGTACCTACTATACAGTGCTCTTGATTAGGACATGCCACCACTTGCCACTCTATGGAGTCGTGACAGAAAATGATGAAGTTGGTCAATGGTGAAGGTGATGTCCTCCTGCATCCAGGCAGGTGCTGTGTTCACCAAGGTTCCTAGCAATACAACCTTACACTCCAGTACTGTTTGTTTACCTTCTCCCAGCAACATCTCATCCTCAGAAGCCATTTCCAGTGTGAATGAAAGTCCTGCATGGCAAATTTTGGAAACAGAAATGAGCGACATTGTTTTGCATCAACCTTAGTGAGCTTCCACCAGATCAGGTGGGTGTCAGCATAAAGCCATGAGACTTGCAAACAGCATTCCCATACCCAAACCATTGTTGCCAACTGACAAGAATAGTTTCAAGAACTTGGGAATTATGCCAAACCTGAATCACTGTGCTCTAGATCTGATACAGATACCAACTGCAGAGGTTTCAATTTTGTTAGTGTCAGTTCACAGATTCCAAAAACTGCCAAACTAATTGTTGTAAGATTGAACAGCACTAACCAGTTGCAGGATGCGTAAAGAGAATCTTTCGGGGACTTCCAATCCTTGTCTTTGCATCAATGGTGAGGCTCAAATTCATGATTTGCTGCAGAAGACTTTGCAACAACTTCCTCTCCCCAAGCAACCCTTCTATGACTGCACATTTTCACACCAGAGACTTGAAACTGGCACACTTAAAGGATACTTCTTCCTATACATCAACTTGATTTTTTCTAGAACTTCATAAAGTATATGATGGCTGCCTCCAGGCATTAGCTGAAGCTCTACCAACAATTGTGCAGACACCAGAAAGTCAATCACATAATTCATTCACAATGTCCTCTCCAACACCAAAGCCCAGGTTACCCCAGTGATACAGGTATATAGTGGAAGTACCTTTTGTGAGGTGCAGCTCCATTCCAGAAACGTCAGCTCCATGGGTATGATGCATTTCCTGATCACTTGATTTATCATGTGCCTTCGCTGAGATCTCCAAGGCCAAGTTTCCACTTGTGTTCCCACTTTCTGCTGTTGGCATTCTGATATCCCTGGATTCTAGAGAAGTCTCAATTGTTTCAAGGCCTTCTACTACACCTATTTGCTGATCCCTGCACTCCAAACAGGGATCAATTACTTCAAGGCCTTGGTGCTGTGTATCCATTTGCTCGTCACTTACTGCTTTGACAGAGGCATGCCAAATTTCATGCTCAGTAATACTGATCTCATGTGTTTGCTCAGTTGTGAGGCCCTGTAGCTGTGGGCTGCTGTGTGGGACACCCTCTTCTGTGGGCACATCTTGTGTAGCTTGAACAGCAATATTTGGCAGCTGTGAGGGGTGGGAGGAATTTAGGTCATTACTTGAATCAATCATCACCTGTGGCTGTGTGTCATTTGGTACCTTCCCCTCTTGAGTGTATGTCTCTTGCATGTGTGCTTCTTCCTGAGTGGTGACCATGTCAAGAGGAGGTGAATGGCAGGGCTGTAGAGAATCTGGATCATCTCTTGGCACAGCTACTCTGGCTGCAGACTCAAGGTCAATTATATGATTCTGCAACTCCAAATCTGCCCCAACCCATCACCTCATCAATTGAAAATATAAGCTTCCTTAAACATGTAGCATGTAGGGAACTCAAAGTTTACACTGGAGCTTGATAAAAACAGCTGCAATACATACTGAATAACCAGGACTTGATCTTCTGTCAAGTGATCAGCAAAGACTGCATATGTTTGAGCTTACTTTGAGCACGCTCCGTGACCACATCATTTTTGCACTCAATGTACTTTCTCTCAAACCACCTCAACCTACAATGTTCCCCACCATGTATCAGTTACAACAGCATCAAGAAATTCAGAAGCAATAAAATATAGTTGAAAGGAACAAATGCTGCACCTGTTCTGAAGTGCTTGAATATCTGACTCTGCAAATTGTGCTTTGAGCTGGAAATTCTCTGCTGTTAATTCTTGGATATATGCATCAGCTGCTGCAAGAGTGTCACAAAACTCCTCTACGTGACATTGTAAATACTGATCAAGGGCTAAGCTTTGAGTCATTTCAGACCAATTGCCCTCCAACTCATATCATCATCAGATTGGTTCAGAACAGAGTTGTTCTCAGACATAAGCAGCTCTATCCTTCTCTTCAATCACAATAGACAAATTGTCCAAAACATTGTAAAGGTTTAGTCGAAGTAAAGCCTTACTGTTGCAAAATTCAGCATGGTGATGTTTTTGCTCCTCAAATAAAGCCTCTGCATCTCCTAACTTCCTGACCTTCACACACATAGCAAAGCTCGAATGAAGAGATTAGGTTGCACGTCAAGGTGCTGCATTGCTTGGTGCAAATCCAGAAAGCGTTAAATCACACCTAAAATAGCATACAATCTTACAGCAGCCGACAGGATGATCATGTGAGCAAAATGCAACAAAAATCACTGAGAAGCTCCAAAGGAAAACTAATAATAAATACCTTTTGCTTCTTATATTTTTTGTGCAGCTTGTCGTAAGCCTCCCGTAGCTGCACAGCAACGTCTCATGGCACTGAAATTGAATTAAAACTCTGAATGAGAGAGAATTCCACAAGCGAATAGATCCCTATGGCGAATTCCCCTCACAGCATGCAGAAAGAGCTTGAGAAAGTTTATACCGTGGGAAGAACGGCCTCCGCGGAGAGAGACGTGTTGGCTTCCGACATGAAACGAATAGGGAACGCCGCGCGAGTCTCGGGGTTAGTGTCGGGATTTACTCCGTGGCCAGCATCAAACACGACCACTGCTCCTTCGGGCACCATGAGCGGAGGCAACCAAGAGCTCCTTGGAAAGAAAACTTCCGCAAGGGTCAAGAACACATCTACAAACTTGTAAAAGAAGCTCCGGCGCTCCCGCTCATCTGCAATGCGTGGCTAAGCCAGTGCAAAACACTAGCGAGAGCTTCAGACTATGAACTTGAGAACCGATTTGACTGTCACTCTCGTTGTAAGAAAAAATCCAACCATCGTCGTAGTAGGTATGTTACACTAAAATGCGGGAGCAAACCAGACGAAGGAGAGAGAGTGCGAGGTCAGAAAAGCTCCATCTTGCAAGAGGATAGATAGATAGCTAGAGAAAACAAGGGCGCAAAAGGCTCGGAGAAATTTATTCCTTCCCAGCGCATCTTACATCATGAGCAAGATGAGAACCAGAAGAAGAAGAATACGATGCCAGAAGACCGGCATTGTCAACCCAAAGAGAGAGAAAAAGCTATCGCACAATTCTTCTCTTCGAAGCTGGAGGCGACGTCAAAGAAAGCAGCAGCGCGGGCGCGAAGTTAACACTCGGGAGTCCCTGGAAGTGCACATTCAAATCCTAATCGAGATCTTAGTCAAGGTCCACAACCTAATGGGCCCTCGAATCTGTGAAACAAAGCACAATCGATTAGGTACCCTTCTGAATTCTCGAGACTTGCTATCGGAGGGGATGTGAGAATGTGGACCTCTAAAGGATGGATGAATTGAAAACCAATCCAGGTGCGTTTGTTTCCTTTTTCTTTCCCTTTTTGACTTTGTCTCAAGGGTGGTAAAAACCTGATTTTTTTCGCCCGACAAATCGGGTTTAAGGTTTAAATGAATAAAACCCGATTTGTATTAAAACCATGGTTTTATTCTGGGTAACATTAATCGAGGCTGGCATGATTGGAATCACTTTCGCTGGTATAGTCATCGCTCGTTGGACAGTTGTAGAATGCACCCATGTTGCTTTTGATGAACACGAGCTTCTCAACAGTCTTGGCGCTCAAGGAATTCCTCAGCTTGGAATGGATGAAGCCCATCGTTGAGAAGTTTCGCTCGGACGTCGCACTAGACGCCGCACTAGACGTCGCCATACTAAAGAGACGGACCGCGATGCTTTGCAAATATGCCCACTGACATCCATCGGTTTGCCAGTACTGCAACACGGTCTTCGATTCCTTGGACAACATCTGGTAACGGAAGGAGTTCGCCTGCCTCTCCTTTGTTGCAGAAATGAAGTACACCGTGAACTAAATGTACAGCTTCTCCTTGCGGCCGTCGTCAATGGGTGTAACATCGTCGATAGGATTGTTGATCAACACTTCCTCTAGGCTGCTTCATGAATCCGCAGGCAGCCCGTTTCCAATGTATCGTGGGTCAAACAGATATGACAAACCGTGAGCAACACCGTACATGAACTGGAAGCGTCGTTGTGCCAGGACAACTAGGTACTCGAACTCCTGGTGCGTGATAATGTTGATGGACATGACCTTCTTAAATTAGACGATCTAATGGATCGCCACCTGCGCTGGCCCTAGGAGCAGTGTTGATATTGCTGTCATTGGCGATGTCGCTTTCGATGTCGATGACAATGACCTCCTCCTCCACACCGATGTCGAACATGATCACTTGAGTGCAAGCCAAACTGCCAATTGCCCACCTTTGAAGTTCAAAGTTCTAAACACGGAGTGGGTTGCCCTCTTTCGCAGTTTGCACCCTATTAAAACCCGATTTTCAAAATAAAACCCGATTTTGTGCGATCTCAGACAATCGGGTTTTATATTAAAACCTTAAATAACCTGATTGTAAAAAACCAGGGTCTGCCACCCTTGCTTTGTCTAGGCTTATACTGTGGTACCTTTCTCAGAAGAAAAACCCTGTAAAAAAAAATCAAGTGTGGGAACCCATCCATCAAAAGACAAGGCAAATGAGAACACAAGGAGACACAACAAAAGAAAAAACAGAAGCAAACAATGAACAAAAATTAGGTTAGGACTTTATGCAAAGAGGATTCATGGTTACAAAATGACAATCAACAATAACCAAAAAAAATAAAATCTCATACTTTACTTTATTACTTTGCTCACGACTTGCATATTTTTTCGAACTATTCTATGAGGAGTACCTCTATTGGGCGTACTATTAGAATGGCGGATGTGTGGAAGAGATGAAGAATTCCAACCAAGTGTGGTAGCTTGTTGAAGAATCGCTATGGCTTGTGCACGTTGCAAGATTATGGACATGCACTATCAATAATGAGAAACAAGTATCAAGGAGACCAAAAAAAACTATTGATGATGTGCAATAGTGGTATGTGCACAAGTAATAAAAAATGAATCAAAATGAGAATGACAACATCCATATGTTTCAATAGTAAAGGGAATGAAATCATTGCTTAGTGCTCACTCATTGTATGGTCGTGTCTCTTCCTGACCATCATCATTATTATATGTGTTGTCATTGTTGATGTTCATTGCACCATATTTATGCGAGCCGAGTCAAAAATGATGATGTCCATCAAGGTTTGGAAATTATCTTTAATGATAAGGATATCCACTCTTTGTCAGGTTTAATGAGAGAAAAGGTGGGAGACCTCCTTCTGAACATGTGCCCCATTTTCCAAATCAATAATTATGATAGTATGATGAAATGTATTGTGGGCTACTATATGCTCACTTCTGTAAGGGCATCAAAGAAAATGGGTACCTAGATCGTAAATGGTATGACCACATTAATATCATAAAAGATGGGCAACTGTAGGATGTAGCAAACCAAGATGAACATGTAATGCTATAGGAAAGTAGGTTCAAGATAAACGAAATGGAGGTGTGATAAGATGAATTAATAACCAACCGCCTCCCCTTGGACCTGCACATGAACGAATACGTGCTTGCATAATATCTCAAGGAATGTAATAAGGCAAATTCTTGTTCGTGTAGGCGATCCACCAAAGAAACTTGTAACTAGATATAAAACTGAACCATTAGGCTTTCAAACAGTGGGACATGAAAGCGAACAACTTAGGGTAACAAGGTTCAAGTATTTCATAATGCCATTTGGAATGGGGAAATGTTAATTTCAATATGTGCTATTGCACCCAAAAGAATAGGGTGATCATCCTATTGGAAATGAATGACAAGTGCAAGAACAATCAATGTTCAACATTCTAAGAATGTGAGGATAACAATTTGAACTACAAAAGGTAGGCTGAACTCATTTAAAGAAGTAAGAAAAGTGGTTTGATGATGAACTAGGTGATCGAAAGAACCATCAAAAGATCCCACACTAAGTAAATTTTCCAACGTAAATATGACACGAGTATTGAACTCAACAT
>Ga0209208_10005109_pt1 | contig 18365 bp, 9 predicted proteins | sample S1TSphfallax_3_FD_187694 | JGI IMG/M metagenome (GOLD analysis project Ga0209208, IMG submission 187694) | Host-associated microbial communities from peat moss isolated from Minnesota, USA - S1T2_Fd - Sphagnum fallax MG (SPAdes) (version 2) | ecosystem: Host-associated > Plants > Peat moss >... | reverse complement strand
AAAAACACCCCCCCCCCCCCCCCGCCCTTCTCAAAAAGAAAAAAGCTGGACCCTTCATGAGTTCATGCTGAGCCTTCCCATTGGCTGCATGAAATTTCTCTTTCCAAATCTGTTTGTTACCATTTTTTGCCAAATTTTGGGGACTATGGGGTAAGCTTGTTGCCAGAGTTTTCCAAAAAGAAGAAGAAAAAGACTACTTCTGATTGGCCAGATATTGTAGTGGCCCAGGTGGTGGTGGCCTTTACATAATTTCTCAACTTATACTGTCGAAAAGACATGCTCTGATATTTTTTTTGTAAGTGAAGGGCATATTATCTGGTATATTTTTTCTTTCATTGTTTTATGGGGTGTTTTGAAAACTGGAAAACCCATCAGAGTGGGTGTTCTGTTTATTAAAACATACCCCGTTTTTTCTTTTTTTTCCTTTTTACACCAAAAAAAAAGAAAAACTGAAGCAAGTCTTTAAGCCGAGTAAAGCCCTCAGCCATGGGGTTTACTAGAATAAGGGCCTGCACCCTGCTCCCAAATCTACCCTACACCCATTTTTTCATGTTTACAGGTTGGGCTGGGGGAAAATAATTAATACTCTCTCCTGAAATGTGATAAACACTAGTAGCGGCACCGGTGGAACTGCACTAGAGAGAGCATCCCCAGACAAGCTCAATAGATGACCCTGCACATTGAAATTGGATCAAGAAAAGTCAAAACATGGGTCAGTAAAATGGTTTTGATCCCGTATATTTGCACGGTTTGCGGAGGCTGGTAAAATGTGTTACAAAGCTGTGCACCTGCTAGAGAAGAGTGTACTAAATATGATCTGACTACTATTCTCTGTTTCTGATCCCTCAATCATAATGATTGGTCCAGGTGGTTTGCCATCAGTACATTATTATATTTTAGCAACTTCGATACCAATGATATTATTTTCGCAAATTCTTAAAATTTTCAAAAAAAACTTTGCAAAGAACAATTTTTTTGCGAAAGAAAACAGAAAGTAAAATTATATACATTTTTTTTTTCAAAAATAAATAAATAATTTTACACTAAAATGTTGAACGTATGGGGCTCGTATTCCAGTAAAGCCCAAGGACTGGGGCTTCCCCCCTTACACTTTTGTCAGAGTGTCAGCTTTGTTGTGTTGTGTTTTCTGCCACTCACTCGAAAAGAGTGAGTACTATGGAAACAATGTCAGTTCTTGGGTTTTGCCCTACTGCAACACCAGCCAGCTAGGAAGCCAGCTGCATTATTGATTGTTTTTTTTGACTGATTTTTTGACGGTTTTTGTTTTGTTTTTTTTGTTTTGCTGCAGGCTGTGCTGGTTGCTTGCTTCTTTGTTTGTTTGCTTGCTTGCTGCTTTTTCTTTCTTCTTCCAGCTCTCGAGCAGCTTGCCTGCTCCTTTCCCCCTTCCGCCCTTAGCTGAAGAGCTTTTGTGACCTGAGTGAGACTGAGGGAAGTGGACTGAGGAAGAAGCTTAAGAGTGAGTGTTTGTATGTGTGTGCGTGTGTTTGATTTTTATCCTTTTGGACGTTTGTGGAAGAATAATTTGCACGTCGGTTGTTTAAAGTTGCAGCTGGGGGAAAAACTTTTGATTCCAGGCAGAAGGGACTCGAGAAAGAGATCTTCAAGAAGAAGAAGAAGAAGAAGAAGAAGAAGGTGATGATGATGATGATGATGAGGAAGATGATGATGTTGTTGTTGTAGACTTTGTTTTGTGCCTTTGCTGTAGCCACTTTTAACTTGTAAGGTGTGGGAGCAGAAAAGAGAGTTTTATTTTCAGGGTGAAGAGAGATATCGGCGCTGAAGACCCGACGAGGAGAAGGAAGAAGAAGAATAAGAGGTGGAGGTGGAGGAGAAGGAGAAGGAGAGGAGGAGGCGCCACAGGACAAGGTCTTCCAAGTTTTCCGTCTGCGACAGTAAGAGAGGCACAATCTTTGAGCTGTCTGTGTATCATCCTTGTCGTCGTCACTCTTGTTGTGAACAATGCTGTCTGTTTGTCAACGTTCTTTCTTTGCAGAAATATTAGTCTCAACATTCACAAAGGTTTTGCTTTCTTGACCAACAGCGTGTAGATAGAGGAAAATGATTCTTCATTAGTCTTGGGACTCGATCACATCATATGAGAGAGCATTCAAATGTATAGGCTGTAATTTGAAGAATACAAGACAACTCAGATGGAAAAGATCAAGGAACAATATGAAGAAATGCTTGAGGACAAGATGAAGAGAACACAGACATGCAAAGGAGGAGAAAAGGATTGGAAAAAAAAAACAAAAAACTGAAAATCCAAGAGAAAGACTGAAGAAATCTAACAACCAAGAGAGGAGGCAGAGAAGACTGAATCAAGCAGAAGCAAGGGGAAACTAACTGAAGAAGATTGAATTTGTCTTGCCTCTTTCTTCTCAAAGCATTCTCTCACGATCCTTTGTTGTTGCAGACACTTGCATCTTCCTACTCAGACTTTCACGTTAGGAATCTCTCAAGTTCCTTCAGCACTGCCAGAGATTATAGCCAGAGAAGGCAGCAGATTTTGAGCAATTAGGTCATCCTTCCATCTGTTTCTTTCCCATGTGCATTTAGCTTATTACACTTTGTGGTCTCCATTTCTCACTTTCATTTTGTGTTTGGTGGTTGTGACAGATTGCATTAAAGAGAAAAAATTGCAGTTGTTGCTGTGAAGAGCTTTCTGCACTTGCTCTTTACTCATCAGTGGTCTCCAGTGAGCGTAACCACACAGGGTGAAAGATGTACAATACATGGGGAGGCCCATTGGATGTAGCAGCAATGGACTCTGGTGCAGAGGACAATCAGAGCCGAAACTTGGACTTTGATCGTGCATCTGTAAGAAGCCTGGAGGAGACTCAGCAGAGTTGGCTTTTGGAACCAGCCAGACACAAGGCAAAACCACAAGTCGATCTAGGGTGCATGACATGTAGCCGCAAGTTCTTCTTCATTTTTTTGTGCGTGCTTTTTGGTGCAAGTGCAACAGTGGGCTTCGCCATCCTCATATGGAAAGTGGCACCTCGCAAGCACCACTCTCCACAACCACTTGACAATTACACAATCGCTTTGCAGAAATCTCTTTTGTTCTTTGATGCACAAAAATCTGGTGTATTGCCCTCTTCAAACAATATTTCATGGCGAGGGACATCAGCTGTCCGGGATGGGTCTGATGCAATCGGTGCACCACCCACATCTCTTTCTGGGGGTTTCTATGATGCTGGTGACAACATCAAGTTTGGGTTCCCAGGTGCATATGCAATGACTCTGTTGAGCTGGAGTGTTATTGAGTATGCAGAGAAATACCAAGCAGCTGGAGAGTATGAGCATATGAAGGAGATCATAAAGTGGGGAACAGACTACATGATGAAGACCTTCAATATCTCTTCCACCAACATCCAGACAGTTTTTGCACAGGTGGGTGCTGGAAATGAGTCTATCGCTAATGACCACAGTTGTTGGGAGCGGCCAGAGGACATGGATTATGCCCGTCCAGCCTATGCTGTCTCATCTGGTCCAGACCTGGGTGGAGAAATGGCAGCTGCCCTAGCAGCAGCTTCCATAGTGTTCAGGGCTGACTTGCCTGCATATTCTTCAAAACTGCTTATGGCTGCTAGAAATATTTTCACCTTTGCTCGAGATGGTGGAAAGCGGAACCGTTTTGTCACTCAGCTTCCCCCAGGAGAGCAAGTCTTCTACAACTCAACAGGTTTCTGGGATGAGTACATATGGGGGGGTGCATGGCTGTATTACGCAACAGGGAATAGTTCATACCTTTCCCTTGTCACCAACCCAATACTGGCAGCTCATGCAGGTGCAAAAGGTGGAGGCCCATGGTATGGCATTTTCTCATGGGATAACAAACTTGCTGGTGCCCAGTTATTGTTGACAAGGCTGCATGTATTGCAATCACCTGGGTACCCATACGAGGCGCAACTGCAGCAGTACTGGAATGAAACAAATACTGTCATGTGCTCGTACTTACCCAACTTCAAAAGGTTCAACCGCACTAAAGGTGGGCTTGTTGAATTGAACCATGGAGGTGGGCAGCCTTTGCAGTATGTAGCAAGTGCTGCATTTCTGTCTGCATTGTATGCAGACTATTTGAGGGTTGCATCTGTTCCAAGCTATAATTGTGGTCCCTATAGTTTTCCTGTGGAGACTTTGCGTAATTTCTCTAGAACTCAATTAGACTATATCCTAGGGAAGAATCCTTTGAACATGAGTTATGTAGTAGGGTACGGGGACAAATACCCAAAACAAGTTCATCACCGAGCTGCATCAATTCCAAAGAATGGAGTGCGATATGGTTGTCAACAGGGTCGCCAATGGCTTTATAAGAATGCTCCCAATCCTCATGTTATTGTGGGTGCAATGGTTGGGGGCCCAAATGCACGGGATGAGTACAGAGACTACCGTGACAGCTATGGTCAGGCAGAGCCAACTGTGGCTGGAAATGCAGCATTAACTGCTGCACTCATTGCAGTTTCAACAGTGACATCCACTGGCATAGATGCTAACACTATATTCGGAGCAATTCCACTGTCAGGTCCAACACCACCACCTCCCCCTGCCCCTTATGTACCCTGAGATCATCACGTGCAAAGCTGGTATCATTGTTTGTTAAGTACAATGGACATCGTCCTTAGAAGTCAAGGTTGTGCAACAGAAACAATCATGTGAAAAACAATAGAGTTTTGTGAGTTTTGCCCATAAACTATTGGAAGCAATATGCATATGGACTCAGGAATTTTAAAATTTTGACATCACCTCAGCAGTTGCCAAACTAATAGTCCTGATACTAGGGAGAGTTTTGCTGTAGCCTGGAAGAGTGCTGAGACCTGAGCAAAGATTATTCTCTCTAAACATGCATGATGGGAAGGCCACAGCCAGCAACTGTCCACCCACTCATTGAGGACATGGAAGTTGTCACTCCCACACACTTTGTAGAAGAGCCACCACATGGCTTCCTGTCCATCAAGGTGCAAACTGCTTAACTAGTTATAGATGATCAAAACTTTTGCAAGTTGTGATATGTAATTTCTTCATTATCCATTTCATGAATCACATATGGCATGTTGTCTTGATGTGCTGTTTGTTGAGCTATGAATAAGCATACTCTCTTCAAAGTGTAGGTCAAGAACTAACCAGATGATCTCCTCAAGGATAGTCAAATCAGTATCTTGGCTATTTGTTCAAGCTGGAAATGATCCAGAGTAATCATGCAAGAAAACCTTAAGAAAACTACCAAGGGAAGTTCCAATATAATCAAGCTATCAATACTAGCATGCATTCTGTAGTGAAAAGAACTCCCCATCATTCTAAGCATTTCTTCCAATCATGACACCCATTTGCTGATTATTGTCAGCAATTTGCCTGCCTTCGATCTGAAAGTTCAATCCTTAGTTCAATTAGATTATGAAGACAAGAGCCACTTCCAGTTTCTAGCATCTGCAATTGGGAGAAATTAGCTCTGAAACCTCAGCCTATGGGGGAAAGTAGTAAAATAAAGGCGCTGAATGCACACACCCCTGATGCACATGCAACCTACTGTGACTCATAGTTGCTGTGACTCCTGGTTGACATCTAGCTGTCATCAGCTGGTAAGTTACCATCATGCCACCAATCACTGGCAGTCTGCAAGTATAATTGAAGCAGGGGAATTATTGTTTTGATGATCAAGTGATTGGACACCAACTGTTTTTACTTTGAGAATCGCTGGCAGCCCCAAAAGTGCATAGTTAACCATCTAAACACTCCTCTTTATATGTCACAAGAAGAAACCGGCATGACTCAATGGCATTAAGTGTAGACACTCAGGTGACTCTGTGTCTGAGTTTGTGTCACATGCTGAAGCACCTTTCCTTCTGCAACACCAGCCAAGTTTTCTTGTGCAGAAAACATTTGCTCATAAAAGTGTAACCCCATGGGGAATACATAGCAAGGATTCAAATTGACGACTGTGGATTGCTCTCTTGACCCACACTACTGCAACTGAAACAATACTACAATAGGAAAAGCTACACAAACAATGAAGAGAGGAGTATGCTAGACAGAAAGTAGTCTAAGCACCCTGCAACACCACATGTTAATGGTCTGAGTCCCGGCTGTAGAACAGGTCAAGAGTCTTGGCAGGAATACGGCGGAGAAGCTCCCGTGGGAAAATGCGCAACAGTGACCAGGCAAGGTCAAGAGACTGGAAAATGTCACGGGTGTCATAAGCACCTTGGGCCACAAACTTGCGTTCAAATTTGTCGAGAAACTCAAGATACAGCTGAAGCACCCACAAACAAGGCCAATTTCAGGACAGATGTACATTCTTACAAAGCCCAACCTCTAAAGTGGACAAGCACCACCATGAGACATATGACCAAAAACCAATCCAGAGGACATTAGCTGTTTGATCCTTGCCATGAAATTCAGATAATAAACAGTTAGAAACTTGCAAAAAAGCTTAAGTGTACTTTTCTCCAGATCTCATTATTTTAAGAGAGTTGGACATTGCAGACCCATAATGCACTTAGTTTGAACACTACTAGGAGTTCCTAATGATAGGATTAACACATGCAAGTCACAGATTGATCCTGCAGATCATCAAAATGCAGTACTGCTGCCTTAACTTTCAATCTCTTGACTCCGTTCCTAATCTTATTCAATAGAGCAAGGAGTGCAATCAAAACCACCACAGTATAATTGTGCTCCAGAAGCAAATAGAAGACCATACCAAATCTTCTGAAGACAAAGCTTCCTCTCCCACCACTGCCTTCATTGCTTGCACATCCTTCCCTATAGCATAATTTGCATATAACTGTTCCCAATCCACAATCCAAATGCTGTGATACCAGTTCAAAAGGTCTTTTCACATGCCTGCCACTTAATTGGGATCTCAAGCAAAAACACTCTACCTATTTCAACTTTCAAATGCATGCTATCTCATTTCAGTTTTGTATCTGTTCAGTTCACCAGCAAAATATCAGTACAAAGGACATTCAGAAAATTCTTGGTTGGCACAGATCATCATCCTCTACAGAATTCATGTAGAAGGCCACTAGTAAATACCTGATTGGAAACTTCAGAATGATCCCTACGAGTCATTCCCTCTCCAATAGCACTCTGCATTCCCACCATACCCACTCTTGTAAACACAATATCTATATTGGAAGAGGGCAATCGTCTTACACTTTTTCCAAATGGCAACAAGGTGAAGCCAAAGGGTCACACACCTTCATCAGTCGTGACAAAGAAGGGAGCACATTGATGGGAGGGTATATCTGCATCCAGTCACAGAAACATGTGTAATTGGTCAACATAATGTGATGACACTTGATTCAACAGGATTGAACTGCCCAACCCCTGGTGATGAGTTTAAAAGACAGCAGGCACATCAAGGTCTGCAGCACAACAGATAGACTGTCTTTCCACCTGAGACATGCATGGCTATTAAATGCTAGAGCTGGAAAGACACTGCACTTTTCAAAGGGAATCTCATGTCACTATGGACTGTAAACACTAGTTCCAGATTGATTTCCAACAAAAAGCAGAAACAAAAACTACCTGTCGATTATGCAGCTGACGGTCAATGTAAATCTGACCCTCTGTGATGTACCCTGTAAGATCTGGAATGGGATGGGTAATATCTGTGTAAAGATTACCACAAATCTGAGTGAGAAGAACAGGAAGATGACAAGGAAAGGGAGAAAAAAAGAAAGGAACACATGCGCTGAAACTAGAGCAACCTTGCAACTTTAATGGCTTCGCAAAAGCTGCAGAAGAGTTACTGTCCCTTCAGTTTGTAGTTACCAAATACTATGACTTCTCACTGAACTCACCAGCTGCTGGCAACAAGTTCAAAGCACACTGCCTGGATGTTGTGATAACATCCAATCAGAGCCATAATGGCCATCAACAAATCAGATCTCCATGTGTGATGCTTCAGACAGTGTGATACTCTCTGATGCAACAGAATGTTTGAATTCCACCCTTAATGGACATGAGACAAAATCCTAATTAATATTTCCCTCATGTATCCATCTAAATCTGTTTCACTCTCATTGAATGCAACAAACATGAACTAGTAAAATTAACCCACCATCATTGGGCATAGTTAGAATGGGGATCTGGGTAATGGAGCCTTTCCGGCCTTCAATACGCCCAGCACGTTCATAGATTGTGGCCAAATCAGTATACATGTAACCTGGATAACCACGTCGTCCTGGTACTTCTTCCCGAGCAGCTGACACCTGCATGCACCAGAAACTACATTAGCAAAAAAAGTGAAGCCAGATTTCCTCATGAGAGCTGATTGGAACTTCACTTGCTTTTCACCTGATCACATAGATACCAAATTTCTCCACCAACCAGGACACATTTTCATTGTTATGTATCATGCTTGTACAACTTCCTGACTTTCAATCCTGAGACTTATCCTCACTCTCCACTAAACAACATTAATCAATCAAAAGGATCCTTCACAACAAAGGCCTAAACAAAATGAACCCTAACCCATACTGCAAATGGAGGCACAAACCTCACGCAAAGCATCAGCATAGGAACTCATATCAGTAAGGATGACGAGCACATGCTTCCCACACTCATAAGCATAATACTCAGCAGTAGTGAGAGCAATTCGAGGAGTGATGATTCGTTCAATGGTTGGGTCATTTGCCTGCATGCAGAACTTAAATATGTCATGAAGCTAGTAGTATACAAGAAAGTATGAACTTCACATGCACATAATAAATGAGGACAAGTAATTTGAGGAGCAGTGATCATCTAGGTGGAAAAAAACTCTGTTTCACAATACCAAATTGAGAAAGAGAGTGACTCTCTCCATTGAGCCATTCTCCTCGAAGTCACGCTTGAAGAAGGTGGCAGTCTCCATGGTGACACCCATTGCTGCAAACACAATAGCAAAGTTGTCCTCACCATGCTCTTCCTGCCAAGATAATCATTTTAGTCTTCTGCTTAGTTCTTCACATTTCTCATTAACATGAAGATGGAAGAGTGACAATTTGTACCATTTCACTACCAACACTGTCCTAAAGAAAAACTGTGGAGGAAATGAGTAGAAAAAGGCAGAGAGGGCAACACCACTGCTCATGCATACACCAGTTCACAAAAATGGGCCAAAGGAGGAAAGATGAACAAAGAAACTGCAGGAGGTGCAAGTGAAACAACACATGTCTTTCATAAGAATAGAGAAATCTCCTATCTTGCAATGAAGAAAAAACACAGCAAGGTTAACACTTCTTCAAGAAGCCACAGAAAGTTCCAAACCAGGAAAGACAAAACAAACAAAAAACCAAAAAAAAAAAAAAAAAAAAAACAAAAAAAAAAAAAAAAAAAAAGAAACAGCGGTATGAACAATAGTGCCAGTCTCACACCTGTTCAGGGACCATCAACAGTAGTATGTATGATAATGACTTATCTATAACAACTTCCACACTGAGTCATCAGCTCCCTACAGTGGGTAAAGGCCAGTGAAAAGCACCAACCTGCAAACCAAGTTTCCACTGCAAATCTGGAAGCAACAGGAAGACTCAGCCATACTACTGGCTAGCAACAGACCAAACACAAGGACGTGAATAAAAACAAACCAACAGAAAGGGAAGAGAAGAACCTAAAGGAAAGGCCAGCAGGAAAAACAATGGACAAGTGGGCTTACAAGAAGTTCCCCACTTACAAGACTCTAAATAAAATCATTCTGAAAACTCCAAAAGCTGAAATTGCAAAAATGATCTTTTCTTTATTAAGCAACCCTCTTGTTCTCTTTAGAAGAATCTTTAAAGGGTAGCCTTTAGATGTACAATTCAACTCACAAGATGTTTTTGGGTATATGCCGCCGCCAAAAGAGTGTTGGTTTAGGTACATGAAATTCTCAAAGTCTGAAAATCAGGAAGAAAAAGATCATCCACAAACCTATGAACCATGGACAATCAATGAAGCACAACAGGACATGTGTTACTCTTCGAGAGACGATTAATGAATCAAACTTGTAGGTAAAGAGATAGAAATTTGGCAAATAGACTGCACAATTAGTACCCATGGGGATACCAATGCATTTGTCTATAAGCGCAATGACCAAAACAAAGAAACAAATTGTCTAACAAGAAATCCAGCCAAGAGATCAAATCTAAAGCCTCTGCAACTTTAAAGCTATGAAAATTTTCAAAGAAATTTATCTCTTCTTTATTTTTCAGCCACAAAAACCTAAAGTTCAAAGCTGTTTTTTGAACCATCAAAAGCTTAAACTGATGAAGCTTCAACATCCAATGAAACACTTTATTATCAGAACTCTCATATGAGCTTTTAGATCCATTAGGTCGATTTTATAGAGTTGAGAAATCAAAAGACTGCAACACGAGTGGGGAAGCTTTATCAACTTCAGACTCAAAAGATTGAGTTTATTATTAGCTCCACCACTCCAGTAGAGTCATTGAGAATCTAACCACGAACACAAGGAACATCAGCCTTTTTGAGTTTAAACACCCAAAGGTCATTGACCACAGGAAACATAGCTTTGAAAACAGACTCAGCCACTTAGAAACTTCAGTAAGGGAAGTAGAGCTGGCTGCACAAATAAATCTAGGTTTAATCAGATTTTTATGAAACTTCCAAACAGCACAAAGAAACAGGAGACAAGGGCCACACTTTACACCATTAAAATTATGAGCCTTATTAAAAGAAAGATGAGATCTCAGGATATGAGACTGGAAGTGAAACAACACATGTGCATCAAAAGGTAACCTTGATACACATACCAAACACATAACCAAACAAGGATGACAGAATCCATTACCTCTAGCAGATTAGCATGCTTCTCCAATCTCTTCACTAGGCCAGCTTGCCTGCAGATCTGAGCTGCAATTTCATTGTGAGGAAGCCCAGCAGCTGAAAAAAGGGGAATCTTTTGTCCTCGGGCAACAGAGTTCATGACATCAATGGTGGAAATTCCTGTTTGTATCATCTCCTCAGGGTAGGTCCTCTCGCTGGGGTTTATCGAAGAACCTGCTCAAGAAAAGTCCTCAACACTCAGATCAACAACTTGTAACTCAGGTACAAGAAGTTCTTAATGCACCCTTATTCATCCCTTGAGGGTATCTACTTTTTACCTTAAGTTCAGGGGAACATTCCCATCCCCACTACACAACCTTCTATCAGGCACGAAAGCATCTAATGAGCTGAGATAGCTAAAATGCAGTCACACACCTGAAATATCACGGTATGCTTCAGCTAGGATGGATGGACCATTGTCAATTGGCCTGCCTGATCCATTGAATATACGCCCAAGCATGTCCAGGGATACAGGTGTTCTAAGCACCTGCCCCATCAAGGAAGCAACAAAGATCAAGTGAACAGAGTTGATCAATCCACTTGCCATCTGCATCCAATAATGTGTAGCTATTGCAGCACAATGCACTTTGACAGAATCCTCAGTTCAAGAAATCAGACAACTTCCATTGGGAACATATGCCAACAGCCTGGATTCCCACCTCTCCGGTGAACTCAATTGTGGTGTGCTTGTTATCAATACCTGAAGTCCCTTCAAAAACCTGTTCAATCAAACTTGCACATATATGAAAAAGAACACTTGCTCCTCACATGCACTAGGATAGGCGATACTCCAAATCTCTTGCACTTTATATTAAGTAAGGTTCTCAACAACAGCTCAGGTGTAACTCATGTGCTAAAGTATGGGCTAGGAAAAGTCCTCTTACTTTTGGTATACAGAAGACCAAGATTACCTGAAGTGTAACAGGGAATAAACTACAGCTAAAACAGGGCAAAACAGTCCACATCAAAGACTTCTGCCAACAACCCTCCATTGAAGTTTCTCTTCCATGTCTGCATATGTAGCAATGGATTTGGAAAAGAGTGAAGTGGTAATTACCTGCACAACTGCACGCTCACCATCAACTTCCAGAACCTGACCACGACGTTTGGTGCCATCACCCAACCGCAAATTTACAATTTCTTGATACTTGGCACCCTGTTGAATAAAACAACCAGCTGTGAATTAGTACACTCTCTCCAAACTGAAGTCCTCACTGTTGGAAGTTAGAGACCTAGTATTAAACAAGAATTGAAGCTGAACAACAAATGTGAATGTGAGTCCTTGGTCTCCAGCATAAGGACTCATCGTAATTTCAGACAAACAAGAAACACACATCAAACGGAGCCTACACATTCCCAAATAGAGCATACCAATCTAAGAATACCCATCCATGGCCAATGATAGGTCTGAGGTATACCTTGACTTTCTCCAAGATAACAAGAGGCCCAGCAACTCCAGAAACAGTTCTATACTCTGCACAAGGAATTTCTTCATGTTAGCTACCATTATCCAATTTCAGACATCTTCTCTAGAATGGTAACCAGTCCATCCAAAGCCTCTAGCTGCCAAGTAGCTCAGTCAGTTCATCAAACAGGGAATGCAACAAGACCTCTCTTCAACTCCTCTACAGTTCACCCATTGATGTTAAGAATTGTGCAGTTCATCTCAGGACTTGGTCTGTTTTTCATCATGCTAACCAAAAAGCAATGTTTCTTAAGTTCTTACTGAAGCCAGGTTCATGAGTCAAAAAGCCAGAAAAACCAAGACATCAGCTCCCAACAGTCCCACCATGGATTGCCATCTGTGTTACTCTAGCTCTAGATAGATTCAACATTCCAAGGATGTGGAAAAGATTGGAAAACGGGAGAGCACCGGTCATAAGCATTTCTATGACCTAATTCAGGATTGTGTATTGCAAGCCCCACTATAGACCTTTAAGACAGTTAATCTAAGAGGATATAGCAATCACAGATCACAATGATGATGAGAGTTACAAGCACTGGACTGCCCAGATGCACAAGAGCCTTGCTTTCTGCTTCTGCAATTAGAGTAAGGAAGCAAAATACTGCCTCAATTTTGTACTCTTCTAAATAAAATTCTGTCCCTTTCTACTCACATCCTGATAGGCTGCTAATCTCCCTCAGAACAACACAATCTGGATGAGCAATGCTTATGATATCTTTCGATTCTGATGTGGAGGCAAGATGAGTATGTCATCTGAGATGCAATCTGAAAACCCCTTCAAGCTTCTGGAACAAAGCTGAAACAAGGATGGTCGATTTCATGAACGAGAAAGAGAGAGGAAGTAAGGGGAGGCGAGGTACAGGGGGCACAGAGAGAGAGAAAATATATATGCATACCGAGCAACGGCTGGCACTCGTACTCCGGAAGCGCATCGCCATTGGCAACCATCTTGTCCGACTGACTCTTCCCTTTGAGCCCCGTCTAGAGAACTGCCGAACACATATACAAGCGCGCACACACCGTTACAACAGTTAACGGATTTGAGTCCAGAAGATGGAGTCGTAGGATCCGATCTAAACAACCGAATGTGGAAGACACCCCAGGTCCAAACTGGAACTCATCATCATCATCATCGGTCTCGACAGCCGCAGTAGGGAAACTCCGGAAAGAATAAGTCTCACGGAAAAGGAGCATAGAAACAAATCATCAAGCCGGCCTATTTTTCCTCTGGGCATCCAAGGCGAAAAAACAGATAGACGACAAGAAGCTCCAAAGATTCTAGAAAACCAAGCATTCTTCACCATGATTCTCCCGCAGATCTCGTACGAGACACGTCGTGGATTACCTCAACGAAGCACCCAATAAAACCGGAACAGAAGAAAAAGAGAACAAAGAACACGCGCAAACACAAGTACACAGCTTCACGTTTTTCACCAAATTGCAGGATATCTTACCTCGGATTTGAGCAGATCTTGCCTCCCAGACGTGAAGAGACTGATAACCAAGCGACTTCCGCGGCAGTAGTCCAAGGCAAATGTGGCCGATCGCAGGGTTAGGCAGACTGGCGATGGCGAGAAGCAGATGAGGAGCAGGGCAAGCGAAGCCGCGCGCACGGGGTTCCTCTGCCCTGGAGCTGAGGCGCAGGCAGGCGTCCCGGTAAGCGGCGACCGGAGACCGGTAGGACCGGGAAGGGTCCCCTAATCCGGGGGGAGACCGACGCGCGGCGTTCACCCCTGTTGGCCGTTGATGGAAACGAAGAAGCCATGGATGAGAAACATCCACAAGCCTTACCAACCCCCACCCGTTTATCATCCGTATGTCCGTCACGGTTAGCTAGGTACCAATCTGAGCTGTAAAGTCACTGACTCACCGAAAATAACCAAGCAACGTCACCTATTGGACACTTACAAATATATTTTCTTCTGTTCCGTGGGTAGGTACTTGAGGAGTCCCTAATATAGGTACCCAGGCTCTTAGCAAGGGGTATTATTCAGTTCTAGGCAAAGATGTCCCAAACAAGGACCCAATGAGATGGCTGATTGCAGTTCGGAAACCTAAGTATATTTGTTGGTTCTATTAATTAGTTGTGCGGTGCATCTCAATGTTTTTTTTTCTTCTTTTTTTTTCTTTTGGGCTATGAGTCACATTGATTGGTCCATCACCAAAACAAATTCTGAAACTTTAGGCACTCCACCAACAAGAAGTTTGCACTCCCAAAATTGAATTATAGAAGTACCTACTTCCCCTTGGCCCGATACATAGATTGCAAGAGTTCAACTTTGGGCAAGTGGTGCTATTGGAAACATCTTCAAAACACATTGGGAACATGATGAGAACAATTTCAAAACTTGATGGGAAAACATTGGGAACACGATGAGAACAATTTGAAAACTTGATGGGAAAACGTTGGGAACACAATGAGAACAATTTGAAAACTTGAGGGGAAAACAACATCAAAATTCAAAATCCCACTCCCCAAACCAAAAAATATATTAATCCTCTGAATTGCCATGTCACATCAACTCATTGGACATGGTGGGAACCCATTCAAAACATCAAGTTCCAAAGAATCCAAACCCCACCTTGCCCAAGGAAAAAAAACTGAACGTCTTAAGGTAAAAATGCACCCCACCAAACATCACCCGGAGACCAAACACCCCTCTTGTGCATACTAACATTGGTGAATGGTCATAGTCCTTTGTGGAAGCAATTAAATGTAACCTTATGACTAAACACCTAATCTTGAAAAAAATGTTTGGTTTTTTTTATATAATCCAAATGAAAAAAAATTGTGTGGTTATGGTAGTGGAAGAAAATATATATATATTTAAAAGGCACAATGTTATATATAGTCAAGTTTGGTTATGGGAAAAGACCATCACATTGTAATGCACATACTTGAAAACAAATATGGTGGCAATGAACCTTTGAAAGGCAGGTTTGACAAATAATCAAGATTTAAAAAATGCAAGTAAATATGAAAGTGTTTGGTTATAAGGGCTCAGGCTCCCATTAAAGGGCATGAAAATGTTCATTAATAAAACCCTAAACCTTAACAAGCATACAATGCAAAAGGATTAACAAAGGACATCCTATTTTGGCAGCATATTTATTAGTTCCCAAAGGAGAGTACTTACATATTCCTATTATGTATAAGAATTTTGCATTCCTTCCAAAGAAAAAGGCGGGGGCGGGGGGAGGGACAAATTAAAATTTAAGCAAGGTTTACATGATCATTCTCTACTTATAATCTAAGCTCCAAATATGTCTTCTATATGAACTAGGATAGAAGAACAATTCAAACTTTGCTTAGAATTTCTATGTCCTAACATTATAATGCTAAAATATGATGATCTACTAGTGATAGTAGAACATGTAAAAAATGATAGTCCAAGTTTAAGAGTTTACTTGTAGAAAACAAGTCTCATATAGAAAGTAGAACAAGAAAAAGAGCAACAACTAGGTTCAAAGGCATATCTACAAAAGGTGAAAATGGAACATGTAGAAAAAGGATTAACAACAAACGTACAAGCTGAAATTGTAGACCAAATCTACAATTAGAGGTTCCAAAAATATCTAGATGACTAAAATCCATAGTTCAAAATGCTACATCAAGGAGCTTCAAGAGAGTTAGGGATCAACTAAGTCATATCAATAGCTCCTACAAATTTTTCCCCACTCCATGCACAACAATAAAAGATGTTGATTAGATTGGGATGATTTTGCATAATTTTATAAATTACTATACTTTACTATAGCAATCCATGAACATGTTATAACAAAAATTTCATATTTATTACACTTTCTAGATTCCTAGCTTGTTTACAAAGGAAAAAAAACATACCCTTGGTGAGGTCAAAATGCACTCCACCAAGTTGCTAAATGTTGGCACCAAAAAGAAAAAAATAATCATGAATTGCATAATCTTTCATAGGAAATGGAATAGCATGCTTGATTTACAAGTTGTAAACCTTGCATCAAATAAGGAGAATCTTTCACCTACTCCTAATGCACCAAAAAAAGGTTAGCAACACAATCAAATTAAGTGCCTTCAACAACTAGAAAAAACATGTGAATAGATGAAGCATTAAAATTAGCCATGGATGTTATTGAAAGAAGGACACATTCTTTAAAGAAGGCGAACAAATCATGGAACATAACATCCCCAATGAGCTCCTTTTTTTATCACCTAAATGGAAAAACCAAATCCAATAAAATGGCACCAAGAGGTGTGCTTACTGAAAAAGATGATGCAACAATGATTGCATGGACATCAACAATGTAAGAATATGGATTATCCATTGGCCTACAACAACTACAGATGAAGGTTGTAGAACTAACATAAACAAGGGCTACATTGTTCCGAGATGTAATACTAGGTAATAGTTGGTGGTTTTGGTTCAAACACAAATATCCGAAAATTAACATACGTCAAGTAAGAGTAGAAGTCTAAAGAGCACAAAGGTTGACACCCACTTCCTACAACTTTATACTAACTTACAATTGTTCCACAACCAACACAACTATAATTTTGATCATATATGGAACTTTAATGAAATAGGGATTCAAGCTAGAAGACAATCTAGAGCAAAAGTTATAGCTAGAAGATGATCTAATGCAATTTACAACACCATCCCAAAATGTTAACTATAAATTATGCAATCAATGTTGCCAAGGGTATTTTACATGGTTTCTACATCTTCAGAAGTGAAAGGTGTATGCACTCTAAGGTGGTTAATTTTTTATGGATGCTCCATTCCTTAAAAGTCCATACGGTAGTGTTAAAATGACAATTTATTTTGATATCATTAATTTAGTGGGGAATTACATGGTGGTTAATGTACTAAAAAATCCATATTAAGATAAACCATTCCCAAAATATTTTTAACTGAACATATTAAAAAAAAATTGAAAATCACCCCAAAATATTTATGATATGAACTTATGAAAATATGGCTCATTTTAGGCCATTCAAAAGTCCATAACTTTTTTTTGGCTATTATTTCTAACAATGTTTTTGCACATATGTTCTTTTTGGTTTAACACACCATAAATTAAGTCCCTAAAATATCCCAAATAAAATTCATGCACAAAAATGCATAAATATAGAAGCACAAATAACAAACTAATCCATATTTTTCAACTTCAAAAGTCCATTACTATATATTTGGTGTATATACAATGTGTTTTAAATATATGTCTCTTTCTTCAAGGTGAAAATCTAAATATAATCACAAATTTGGAAAATTATTATTTTTATGCCATGTTAACATGTAAATGCACACCATTATGAAAAAAACTAAATTGTAATGCAAAAAGTGAACCACCCTACCTTGCAACCACCCTAAAAGACTAAAAGATGATTACATAAGATTTTGCAAACCAAGTACTTGTATGATAACGCAAGAAAAAACATGGATGACTATTTTTTTGTTTAAGGAGTTTTTGTTTTTAGTTATAGGTGGAGTGTCATTTAGTAATTGACATTTGTCAATTCTAGATGGACATGGCAACCATGTTACCCTAGAAGCAATAGAACATGCAAAAGAATTTAAATTAAACATGATCACGTTACCATCACACACATCACATGTATTACATGTGTTTTGTTTTAAACCTTTAAAACTACATTGAGAAAATTCAAGGATGTAATTATGTTTAAAAATAAAAAATTAAACAAAATCACTATAGTTGGATGGGTGGATCAGGTCTTAGAACAATCACTGACATAAAAAACATTAAGTATGGATTTCAAACTACATGGATATGGCCTTTGAACCCAAAGGCAATGGATAACAAGATTAGACCATTAAAGGTTTACATTGTAGCAAACCTAAAAAATGTAAGGAATGAAAAAAATTACACAACAAAGGAGGAAGTTGAGAATAATCCTCAATGGGGAAAGGAATTTGCTACTATAAAATTTCTCTATATAACTAAAAGAAATTGGCATCCAACATTTGAAAATCTACTTGTTTACAAGCCAAAAAATGACCAACGTTACTATGTAAATATGCCTAAAGTTTAAATGATAAAATGGTAGCCAACAAATATTGATGTTGTAAACCTA
>Ga0209208_10005107_pt1 | contig 18368 bp, 12 predicted proteins | sample S1TSphfallax_3_FD_187694 | JGI IMG/M metagenome (GOLD analysis project Ga0209208, IMG submission 187694) | Host-associated microbial communities from peat moss isolated from Minnesota, USA - S1T2_Fd - Sphagnum fallax MG (SPAdes) (version 2) | ecosystem: Host-associated > Plants > Peat moss >... | reverse complement strand
AAGTGAACACTGGTCCCTAAGTTACTTACTCACTACTAGGCAAATACTGATATGGGGGTTGATATTACATCAGGTCATATAGGAGTCCTTTTGGAGCTGGTATTGCCCAAGAGCATCTCCAAAGGTGCTAAGTATGTGATCCTGCACAACAATATTTTTTCACATCCAAGTTTTAGTTGTATACTTTTTGTTGGGCAATCCCACCCATAAAACTAAAACTGGGACAGCAAATAGGTGAGGGACAACTAATAGCAAACCACCTGGACCAATCATCATGATGGACCAATCAGAAATACTGAGCAGCAGTCAGATCATATTTATTACACTCTTTCTTTTTGGCAGGTTGTGCACGAAGGTGCTGCGCCTTGTACCAGCCACTGCAAACTATGCAATTCCGCTGAGCCGAAACTATTTCCCTGAGCTAAACCGGCACATTTTAACTTGTCTTCATCCAATTTTACTCTGCAGGATCACATACTGAGCACCGGTGGAGATGCTCTAAGGTCATAGCAGTCTCGTCGGCTCTTAGATACTAGGACTAGTACCAGTCCATATATCAGGGTTCCAGCTTGATACCCACCCAACACTGGTTTGAACTTGGCCTAAAGTGGGGCAGCGACATCAGTATGCGATGATGAGCCACTTGTTTGTCTGGTTTAGGAACCCCCTGTTTCTCCTTCTCCTTTGGATGTTTTGCAAATGAGAATTTGGTAAGGGATTTGTGTTTGCTACATACATAGAGATACATACCTTACCCACACTTGCTTGCTTTGGCAGGTTTGAACACACACTTTTTCTTTCTGCACCATAACCGATGTTTGTAGTGAAGAAGAAGAAGAAGAAGAAGAGTATCTTTTTTTGCACTCGTCACGAACTCTGTAATCATCAGGAGCGTTTTTGACGAATGAAGAAGAAGCATTGATTGATCGTGCCATAGCTGTGGTGGCTGACACCATCGACCTGGCAATGGGATGCAAGGAACGTATTCTTCTAGTAAACCTTTTTTTACGGTTTGTACATTCTGCCCTCTTTCTTTTTGTTGTAGTACTAGTGTTGGTACACATGATGATGATGTTCTTCTGTTTTTCTTTTTATTGATCTTCTTCTTGTTGATTTTTTTTACCTCGAGCTCATTCTCTGCGTCTTTGCTGTTTTGGGTCTCTCCCTTTTTCCTTTTTTTTTTGCTGGTGTGCAAAGCCGAGGTGCTTGACTCATTTATTCAACTTCCCCTTTGCAGCAGGGCTTTCTTTGGAGCTATGACTTCTATTGTATCAACCCTAAGTGCAGTCACAATCCTCTGAATGCCGCCGTGGCAGCTAAGGAGAGACAGAAATTCTTACAACAGGAAAAGATGAAGGCAGCACTACCTTCTAAGAAAGGGGCTTCTTCTTCTTCTTCTTCTTTTTCAGAAAGGAGGCTTTTCTGTAGTAATTTCAGATGATATTCACTTGAAGGTGAGCTTTCTTCTCTGAAGGCATTTTTCTTGTTGTGTTGTGCATATGATAATGTCAGGGGATGGACTTAATGTCATCAGAGCCTAACTGGTAAGCTTTTGGCTTGACGCTGAGGAGGAGATCAGTACATGTTCTTATACAAAACTGCTGAGTGCAGTGCAGGACATTATAACACCAACCAGCCCTGTTGCAAGAGGGGATTCTTCTGCGAGTCTGGTTAATCAATGTTTCAACCAGGGGCAGACAATCCACATGGACACCTAAGAAACCCTAGTAATCCTGCTCAGCCTTCCTTTGCAATGCAAGGGGGAAGACGAATGGTACCAAATGTATCAGGCCCATACCCAGGGTTTCCTCCATCATCATCTCAGCCACTTGTGGCAGACAATTTCCCCATTGATCCACCTTCGATGCCTCGGGATCCTGAAATGCTAAAGAACATTGACTTGTTGTCAAGCTTTGTAGTAAAAAATGGGCCAGAGTTTGAGCAGTTGGCACGGACAAAGCAGATTGGGGATCCAAAGTTTGGGTTTCTCTTTGGGGGTGAACCAGACACTGATGCTGCAATTGGGCAGAGATACTATGAGTGGAAGAAACAAGCCTTGAAAGCCAGCTTGCAGTCTCAGAGTGGCAGTGGCCTTCATTCTGAAAGGCCAAGTGCTCAAGATGCAGAGAAATTGACTTCTGATGCTCCGCCTTCTCCTGTTGGGTCTGACATGGATATGGAAGGTAATCTGAATGACATTTTATAATTAACTGTACATACAGAGCCTATGGTAAACATCCTGTGTTTACTGCAAAGTTTCTTGCCATGTTGAATAGAGATTGGTTGCTTTGTGTCCAAGCAGCTTTTGTAGATGAGACTGAATATATCTTTAGTCCTGTAGTGTTGGACAGTCTCTGCTAAACAGCATGACTAATTTTGTAGTCAAATTCCACAGATGATTTCTCTGCCCCTGCACCAGCATTGGAGAAGAAAGTTGCATCACGTATTGTACAGCCAGTAGACACCAAAGCTTTTCCAGTAATTGAGGATAAGGAGCGGGTGGACTTTCTATCGCTAAGTGAAGGGAAGGACCATAGAACAGTTGCTCCTGGAGCAGGTGTGCTGGGGGAAACTGGGACTGGTCCAAAAGAAAATTTGCCACCAGAGTCAAGAAGAAGACGAGGTGGGTACTGACTCATATTCTCAATACTTGGTTACCTGCCTGCAGGCAACACCCAACAAGCATATGCACCAGCATTGTTCATTGCTACTGCTCTACACTGCCTCACTTAATGCGCAAATGAGGGCTTTATTGCAGCCACAGGAGGTGCCTCCTGACTGTATTAACAGAGAACTCAGAGGTTTCAATTTGTGCCCGTAGTTGCAAATTGGTGAATTACAACCCTTGTTTGTGTTTATGTGTTGGGGGGGGATAGTACAGATACTCGACGGCGGACTGGATTTGACAGATCGTGCATGGAAGATATCAGCCCTCCAAGAAAATCAGTAAGCCCTTCTCAACAGCCACTGTCACGTTCAAGAGACAGAGTTTCAGACCAAGACAGGAAACCTTCTTCTGTAGCAAATGGACACCATGGTGAAGGTACTCCAAGGTCATCCCGCTGGGCCCCTCCAGAGCCATCTTTTATTCTGGAGGCCCCACAATCTAATGAGACCTCCTCTCTGCAAAAGCCCAAGAAGTCAGAAACAGCGGAGAAACTTGAAGCTGTTACCCCTCCAAGAGCAGATGATCTGGATACTCCTGGTAAAAATGACACCTGCCTGCGATTTCAAACTATGTTCTCTTTTTCTCTTCCTTTCTTATCTCTCTTTTGTATTCACTTTTCATGTTCCCTTCTGTTCTTTCTTTATTGGAGTTTCCATTGCTTTTGTAGTGTAGAGCGAGCCAACATCACAGCTGAGGCTTTCTGTCACCTCAAAATTTTGCGAGATAATTATTCTATTGGTTGACATGACATTGAACTGTCGCTGCTGCCTGAGGACTGATGAAGTCAGTGGGGACTTAGTGAAAGTTTATGTTATGTTCCTGTTGGTGATCCCTGAACATGCAAGAGACTGTCACTATTGTCTACCCAGAATTCAGCTCTGCACTGTTCTGTTCTATTCTATTCTAGCAGCAATATTTCTATATTTCTAGCTCTAACTAACATATGATTTGTGGATCATGTGTTTATGAAGAAAACAAACGGAGGAGTGATGGCAGGAGAATCCAAGACCCGAAGAATGCGATTCAGGACTCATCAGTGCTTGAGTCAGGAGGTCCAACAGTAGATGAGTTTGGAAGATTGGTAAGGCGTGCAACAAGTGATAGTGATGGAGATGACACCCGTCATGGTAAGAAACGGAGGAGAAGCCCAAGCCGGAGTCAGAGTCGAAGCCGGTCACCTGGAGAACACCTGCGCCGACACCACAGCCGGAGCAGGTCCCCACCTCGGAGAAGGCGTCGCAGCCGATCTCACAGTCACTCTTCAAGACGTCACAGAAGTTACAGTCCATCACCTCCACCCCGGGATTCAAGAAGAGGGGCTGAGAGCAGTTGGGGCAGCGACCGCAGGTTTCAAGAGCGAGGGGCACGGAGGGGAGGACAGGGAGAGAGGGGTGGGGGTTCACAGCCTGCTTGCTTTGATTTCTCTCGGGGAAGGTGTTTTCGGGGAAGTTCATGCCGATTTTTACATGCAGACAACAACAGTAATGGAGCTTCTTCTGGTGAGCTGCCAGGCAGAGGAGGGGGGCGATATGGATCCAGGGGTGGTCGATCCAGGCAGGGAGACAATAATGATGATGGTGAGTGGGCTCGGAGTGGTGGTCGGTCATCTACTGGGTGGACAGATGAGGGATCCAGGGCAAGACGAAATTGGGATTCAAATACATCTGAAAAAGGAAAGGAGAACGAGAACATGTCAGAGAAGGTTTTGGAAGATAAGGAAAGGCATAAACCTGAGGGATCTCCATCAGGTGACTATGGTGATGATCAAAGTGCTAAATTAGTCAAGGCAGAGACAAAAGAGAAATCTGATAGCAAGAATGTCAAGGGTAAGCCATCAGCTTTTACAGATCCTCCTCCTTTAGCTCGCCTGCCCACAAGTGCACCATTTTCGTTACCCCATTCCTCTACTTTTACCACTACAGATGTGGTCAACTCTTCCATTGCAACCCTTCCACCACAAGCTCCAGACATCTCTGGTTCTCAAGTGTTTTCATCACTCCCTTCTGCCCAGCCAGCACCTGCATTTGCAACAGATGTGTCAGAAAAGAACTACACTGCACATGCTCTGATGATGCAGCAGCCTGGATTTGATGGATCTTTACCACCACCTCCCCCACTACCTCCTTTTATGGAGCATCATCATTCCTCACAGCTCCAGGCATCCTATCCAGTCCCTGTGCCTCAGTCATCCGCCTATTCTCAGATCAGTGGGCACCTACACCCAGCTGGTTTTCCACAAATGGGGATACAGCACCCACCCATTCCATTGAGACCTGGCTCAGGATGGCCTACAGCACATACAGTTAATCAACCAATCCAGGGCTATGGGATCCCAGGCTCTACATCCACCCCTCCTCAGCAGACTAATCTTCAACCTTTCTCACAACAGCACCCACATGTATCTGCTTCAAAGGAGCAATACGACCCTTTGATGGCAGATAGCTTCGAGCCAGAGCCCCCAGGTGCTAGAGAGGTGGTGCCAAAGCCAGAACTAGGTGGACCCCGGGATATAAGCATGGTTATCATGGAAAGGGTAAGTCCTGGGCTGCCCAGTCGCCATCATCCTGTGACCAGTACTACTGTCAATCAAGGGGATAGCTTGGTAACGGAGACTCTGAGTCCAACGACTCTTGCCCCTACTGGCAAGCAAAGGTCTCATACTGCAATAGAATCATTGCATGCTCACCCAGCCACTGTAGTGTCAACTCATGGGTCTTTCCCATCCCATATTAATAACCAAGTTTCAAGTGGTTTGGAGAATGTAAGCCCAGCTACAGATGAAAATCAGAACTGGAATTCAGGTCCAGTGACCTCAGAGAAGGAATCTGGGCCAACTGGTGACACAAAGGATAGGGATCATAACCAGTTGCAATCAGCGAAGAATGACAAAGAGGAGCATAGTAGAGTAGGGCGAGATAAGGAAGGAAGAGTTAAAGAAGGCCGTGGTCTAACACTTGTTAGAGCTGCAGTCACAGAATATGTGAAGGATGTACTGAAGCCCACTTGGCGGGAGGGCCATATGAGCAAGGAAGCATTCAAGACTATTGCCAAGAAAGCAGTAGACAAAGTTTTGGGAGCCTTGCAACCACACCAGATCCCCAAGACTCCAGAGAAAGTGGACACTTATATGACATCCTCACGACCTAAGATTCTTAAACTTGTTCAGGTTTGTTTCCCTTGATCAATCTACTCTTCAAACTTAATCTATTTCCTATCTTCCATGTGCATTAAATCTTAAGTCTTTTCATTAGACTACTAACAAGTACAATGACAGTGCATGCAAGTATGGAATGGACCGACACCCTGATATTTTTTGTGTGCATATTGAGTGTGCAGGGATATGTGGACAAATATGTGAAAGTTTGAAGGTTCTGAGGAAACTCCTGTGATTTCTATGTTTCTGTTTAGGGTTGAGGGTTAGGCTTAGATTTCATGAGATTTACTTTGTTTCTGATGTGCTCAGACCCCCACTTTGTTAGCTTGTTGGTCCTGTATACACCTGAGTATGCACAGAATGTACTATCTCAAATAATATCTGCATTAGGTAATGGGTTTGGGTAGATATGGTGTCTTTTATGGTCTCTACACTTGCCAAGGGAGAGACTGAGGGCAGAGATGATGCTTCCATTGTGTTAGGCCAGTTTTTCCATCCACTAGTTCTATACATCTGTGAGTTGAGTTTCAACATGACAATTGAGAACTAGGTGAAGTTTGTCTTCACATGGAATCTATTCTTTCCACCTGAACACATGTCAGACAAAAGAACACACACTTGGGCTGCATTTTGTTGGGTTACAACCCACAATCCTTCTGCTAAATCATTGAGTCTCACGTGGAATTTGACATGTATCCTTTCTTTGTTGGAATTGAGTGATCCAATGTTTATTTTGGGCCATATTCTATTTTTGTAACCCTTACTGATCTGCTTGTGAACTGAGGATTCACAATTTCTTGACCCCATTTAACCTTGGTGCAGACACTGTTCAATCTGAAGATGAAGAGCTCTTCATTTTTTGTACTAGTTTTAAGCTTCTTCATGCAAGATCACTGCTTATGTTAGTGGTCCAAACCACTTTGCATTGCTATTGCTATCATGGCAAGTGAGGGTGAGAACTTGGAGCAGAGTAAGACACATCTGTGGCTGTTTCCACTGCCACAATTGTCCAAGACCTGAGAAAAAAAATAAAATTATCATGCCCTTTAAGGTGCTGTGCTTGTATGCAAGCCACTCTGGATTCTGAAAGCATAGCTTTAGCAAAACAGGGTGAAAAAAATTCATTATACGGATAGTGGAAAAGTCACTTTAAGAGTAAGTAACAATAAGAGCAGATACGAATTTGATTATATATCAATGTTCCAATAAGAGTACTTTTGTGCATCAAGAATCCCAAGTTAATAAGAAGAAATTTCTAAAAAAGGGCTTCTAATAGTACCGCAATCCATTCTCCAACAGCCTTTGGCAAAGCAGCAAGCACCAGTACCAGTTTTTGGACAGTAACCTCTCATCCCTTGCTTCCAAATTGTGAAGATGCAAAAATCTTCAACTTCAATGCAGGAATGCAGAACCAGAAATTGAATATCTATTGTACCTTAATTTGGGTTCCCTTGTATCTGTCCTTCTGGCAATGCCGAAATCATTTCTAATAAAACTGGGTTTACTTGTTTTTCCTGGGAGAAAAGCTTTAGAATTCAAAACCCTAATCATAATCCCCCTCGATTTGATACAATTTTCAAAGCAGGGGGGGTTGTTACAAGAACCTTTATTCAGCTCATTAAGCTTGCAGAATCTTCCTGGGCGACCTATTCTGCTCCATAAACCAGCACCCCCTTCAAGAATCCAGGCTGGATTCCAAGCACTTGCGCCACCGTTGGCTCTCGAAAACCGAGAATCCACCCTAGACGGCCAATTCTAGATGCCCGGAATCCACCTTAGATGGACTGTTCCACACTTGCAGAATGTTGAATGATAGTGGAATCCAGAGAACTTATCCATAGTGGATTTGGAAGGTTTTGGTTGGGTTATGTAAAGTAAAAGGGGGCCCCCCTTTTTCGGGGTTTTAAAATAATAATAATAATAAAATAATAATAACAGAATTTCTGTTTCTCCTTTTGTGGGCACACGGGGAGCGACAAGAAAGCTAATTTACCAATTAATCAAAATAAATTTCGCGGAAGGAGAAAACCAGTAGGGGAAAAAGAAATCTTTCGAGACAGCTCGGGCCCCGCCGGGTCACCCGGCGGACAAGCGTCAGGTGAGAATGCAAGCGGGTTACGGATGGAACACGATTGGATAGAGAGAGAGACCCGCGATCGTAATGGTGTGTTCTGATTGGTCGAACTCGGAAATGGAGTGCTGTGATTGGTCGACAGGGAAGCTTGTTTTCCTTTAGCAGTAGCTGCAGCGTCGAGCGAATGTGTTTCCCCGTTCGAGAATTTCGTAGGCGGACGGGGAAGAGAGAGAGAGAGAGAGAGAGAGAGATATGGCTTCGTCTCCTTCTCTCTGTCTCTCTTGTCGAGTTTCTTCCTCCAGTATGACATCCTGTTCTGCTGCAGTTTCTTCCAGGTCTGGAGGCGAAGGGTTTGTACACTCAAACCGAATTTGGACTTGTGTTTCCAATTCCGTGCTCAACTCGACGCTAGTTTGTACAAGATCTTCGGCGCTGCTACGGGGAGGCAAGGAAGCAGTGGCGGCGGCGGCGGCGGCAGCTTCGGTTTCCAGTAATAATAAGTATTGTTGTGGTGGTGATAGCGTTATTGGCAGGGGTTTGTGGACTACACAAGACGGTGGTAGTAGTAGTAGCAGTGGGAGGAGTAGGGGAGGGTTTTACAGTAGCGCGAAGTTCGTTGTGCAGTGTGTAGGGCAGTCGGAAAGTGTTAGTGGTGGACAACAACAACACAGGAAAGGCCTTTTAAGAGAAAGTCATTTGGAGGATCCGTGGGTATATGTAGCTTCCAAGAGAGGAGGGGGCACTTATGATGTGAATTTGGCGTGGGAGCTTCTTCGTCAGGATGTTTTGTACCTGGATTGGAAGGCGCGCCACGATGTTTCCGCTATTGTGCCGCACATGATAAGGTAAAGGAGCCATCTGGATTTTGCGACAAAATCTCCAAAGTCTGTTATTTTCATCCTTGCTTCAAGGACAGGTCACGAGTATCTGTGTGTGTTTCTTTTTTGTCTAATTCAGATTTCAACCACCAGTACGGTCTCAAGCATCCATTGGAAAATATGTTTCTGGAGTACAATTTCATGCTCTGGAAGCGATGTTGCTTCGCAATGGAGTTTGTCTTTTCGTTCTTTCTTCAGCCATTGTGGGCTACAAACAACATGAAACTCTTGTGTGCTTCGAAACTCTTCCTAAAGATAGGGATTGTTATTGCTTAGTAAATCAGAGCTGTTGTGGTGACCCAGGTAGTGGAGGTTCTGAATCCTCTTGTCAGAGACCAGAAATCTGTGGACACTATGCGGGCTGAGCTAAGTAGCTTACAGGCGGAGCTATCCAAAGCTCATTCTCAGGTACTTGTCTCACCGCCTCCACTCAGCTTCTTTTGCAATTTGACTTTGGAGCCTTTTCTGCCATGATACAGAAGTTGCTCTATTGAATCCAAAGTGTCTTCGAAGGTTTATTCCCAAAGCAGTTTCCTATCCCTCTACTAGGTTATCCTGGTGATGCAGAAGACTCTCTGTAGCACATGGTGGTGGAAGGAATATGTGTATTTGGTCATAGATCCTTGCAGGTTCTGTCACCACAACAGTATAGTGGAACATGCATTCATGTGTTCTAAGGGACATAGAGTCTCCAAGACTTACAGGGTTTGATATTGGTGACCTTTGTGGCAGGTCCATCTCTCAGAGGCAAGAGTGGCACATACATTGCAAAGGTTGGCAGAGTTGGAAATGGCAGTCAATGACAAGTTGTTAGAGCAGAAGAAGACATATAGGCCAGTTTCTGCACCAAATATCATGTCACCAGATCAGGGAGTCAGCAGTACATGTGAAGAAGATTTACGAGCTTCTAACTCAACAGCTGATTTTTCTAGGCGAAAATACCTTGATGTCTCTGGACCTGTGGGATCCTATCCTGCAAAGTTCAAAGACTTTTGGTACCCTGTTGCTTTTTCAGATGACATTGATTCTCGCACCATGGTGAGTCATTGCTTCTAGGTAGTTATGATGGTCTTCCTTCTCACTTGGCTATCATAGTGCTCAGTTACAGAACTTGGGTATATGAGGCTTGCAAATTTACCTCATAGATGAATGAAGTCTGAAGAGTTTAGAACCTATATTTCAACCTGTGCACTGTAGAAGTGTAGTAGCTGATTTTCTGTTGTGATGGCAGGTTCCCTTTGAGAGCTTTGAAGAATCATGGGTGATTTTTCGGGGCAAAGATGGTCGTCCAGGCTGTGTACGAGATGCATGTGCACATAGGGCTTGTCCTCTGTCTCTTGGCAAAGTGGAAGATGGCCGTATCCAGTGCGCCTATCATGGTGAGTGAAACCTCCTAGAATTGCCATCTCTCTGCTGAAATCATTCTCTTAAAAGAGTCTGCCTTGTTCAGTAAGTTTTGTGTCAGGGTGTGGATGTGACAATCTGCAGTTTTCCAATGTAAACAGCTTGTTTTAGAAGAAGCAGTGTCACATTGGAATGAGAACCTTTTTCAGACGCATGACACACAAACATTGCTTGGGTGATAGGTTGGGAGTACGGAAATACTGGAAGATGTGAGAAGATGCCATCAACAAGGCAAGTGAGTGCAACACTAGAGACACTGCCTTGCATAGAGCAGGATGGGATGGTGTGGATATGGCCTGGAAGTGCAACACCTGCAAGTACACTACCTTCTTTATTGCCTCCTGCCAACTACACTATCCATGCCCAGGTTTGTCTCAAGCAATGCAAAACATTTGGCTATGTGCCTCACCACAGGAAATGTCTTCTCCTTTTGTGCTGTTGAGTTGGAAACATCAGGGAATATTCATGTATCTAAACAGAATGAAAAGAGAAGAGGACTGAACAGCCATCTTGGATGTATCATAGCATCCACATTAGCCGTACCTACTGATAGCAATCCTGAAAATTTGTAAGTGATACAAAGTTCATGGTGTCTTAGTTCTCTTTGGCATGTGCTATATGTGTGATGTGACATATAGATTGTGTTGGAGCTGCCTGTTGAGCATGGCTTGTTGGTGGAGAATTTGCTGGATTTGGCACATGCACCCTTCACACACACTACCACATTTGCAAGGGGTTGGAAGGTTCCCAGGTGGGTATAATGTCCACAATTCTTTTGGAGTTGTCTGCTAGGGACACTTCTCTCTCCCATTATCATCACTGTGCTCTAATATACTGTGGAGTCATTCTGTGATTCCAGAAGGGCATTACATACTGCATTTGATATGGTAAGATATGATGACATGTCTATTTGAAAGACTAGTGAAGATTCTGTTCACAGTCAAGGAGAGACTGCTACAAGGTACAGCATGTCTTGTCAAGACTATGTATTCTTTCCATTAGTTTTTCAATTGCGTGGATGTGCAGCTCCTTGCGGCAGACTTCCATAGTTCATGCTTAGACTAATGGGTAAACTGCAGTTCTTCAGTGTAAAATTGGGCTAATTATTTTTTAGACTCTCTGTTTCTGCAGTTTTGTGAAATTCAGGACTCCAATGGCGAAATTGCGAGGCACTTGGGACCCATATCCTATAGCCATGGAGTTCCAACCTCCATGCATGGTGCTCTCCACTATTGGACTGGAAAAGCCTGGGAAACTGGATGGCTCTGATGTGGATGCATGCCCCACACACCTTCATCAGCTGCATGTGTGCATACCATCATCTCCAGGGAAGACAAGACTATTGTATCGGATGGCCCTTGACTTTGCCCCATTTCTCAAGCACGTTCCTTTCATCCAGTATTTGTGGCAACATCTTGCTAACAAGGTAAAACAGGGTCACAACTGCAATCATCGACCTGATTGAATTTGAATTGTGCATTTATCTTTTCTGTTAATCGTAGCACCATTTCAGGTACAGCATTTCAGTGACTGTTGAGAGGAAGGAGTCTTTTGACATGCAAATTTGATGGATGTGGATGTCCACAGGTGTTAGGTGAAGATCTGAGGCTTGTAGAGGGGCAACAGAATCGCATGCAAAGGGGTTCCAATGTTTGGAACCTTCCAGTTGCATATGATAAGCTTGGAGTCCGGTACCGACAGTGGAGAAAGGCAATTGAAACTGGTGAAGAGCAGATCCCATTTACACGTGATTAGGCAGTGAAGGTCATCTTGGAACAGCAAGATTCTTATTTTTATTCAGCTCAACATGTGGGGTGATTTTGAGGATCAAGTTTGGTGAGGAATTTTGATCCTCTCTGGCTCCCTCATATTTTATATGACTTTCCTTGGCCTTACCATTGATCTCAGCATGAAAGAGCATCATGTGTGAGGCTATCATGCTGTCTTCTTTTCCTGAACAAGCAGCATACCTGTACAGGTTGTACTATGTGTTGAAATGGCCTTGCAGCAGCCTCCCAGTTGCTTTCACATCGCTTGAGAGTGGGATGATGATGTTGGCCTATAATTTTGACAAAATCTTTTGTGTTGTGAGTATTGTATCACTGGAAGTTGAGAAGAGACACGAGTAAGCACCATGTTGGTGATCATTTCTTATTGACAACACAAGGTCAATAATCTGCAGAGCAGGAAAGTCTTACACAGTAAAACAGCCAAATTCCCAAGCAAGAGTTGGGAATCCACAGTTTTTGCAACCGTGACCTTTTGGGAAGGTTGCCAAAATCAGAGTTATGTGGTCGTAAGCTATTCCATTTTTCTCAAAAACAGTTGGTATGACATGTTGATTAAAAGCAGTGTGTAGCTCTGCATCTAAGCAAGAGTATACTGCATTTCACAAGAAGAGTCCTTGATCTTGTTTGTTTGAAAGAGTTGCTCACAATTTAGTAGCTGTAATAATCTTTTTTGCACATTGTTGTATTTGATGTTGTGGTTAAATGATTAGTTAACCTTGTGCAGTGGATTCAATTATTTAAGTGTGCTAGCAGTTGGTGGAGGCAGTGGAGACCTGCAGCATTTTGTCCTTGCCATACATTGAAGGTTTGGACATTTTGTGTGAATTATGATACTCTTAATTGTTAACACCACAGTCTTTGCTGTTACATTTGGTTTAGCTCCTACCTGAACTGACTCATGCAACGTGTCGTCTGATTACCTGTTACATTGAAAATGGAATCTGTTTGGGATTGACTAGATGTGCAAATTTCTGAAGACCTGATGGGAGAGTGAGTTTTGGTGGTACACATATTTTGCAGGTTGGGAAAAAATGATCTACAAAAAACTTGGAAATTTGGTGGGATGTAGTTCGGAAAGTTGTAGGCTCAGGGCATGACATGGCTGTTCATCAAGATTGAGAGAAGCCTTTCCAGCAATGTGAATGTCTCTTTATGATTTTCAGTCCACTACTTTCAAATGCCCTGGAGGTATGTCGGCTTATGTTGGATGGACTAACAAACTTTTGTGTAATCTTGGGAAAGAAATGTTCCATGCTCCCATCTCTCCTTCATTTGACAGTCTTCCCTCTTACATCAATTTGTGCATAGCATATGTGGTTGATAGGTCACCCATTTGGGTATGGAGTATGGAACCGTAGGGCTACTCTTTTTTATAAAGCCTATTCAACAATCAAATAGTCAAATGAATCTAGCTAATTAGAAGGCCTTGCAGGGTGCATTGTTGAAAATATGAATTTTGTTTGCTTAACAAACTACAAATTTAAATGACTCTAAAACCCTAAAAAGAGCTAATTGATTAGTGATCACATGGGACATTTGATTAATTTTCCAAAATGAATTTACTTAACACTTTGCAATGTCATTAAGTGTAGGGCAATGCCCTGACAGCAGGGGATTACAACCTGTGGGCCAAGGCTGGAGCCTGAGGCATAGGATGTAATGCCCTGCTGCCCGAGGCAGGCCGATGCAGCAGGGCTTCCATCCTGTACAGCGCAATATTCCCTAAAGAACAGTGGTGAGGCCCCACTGTATGGGCCTGCCCTGCACAAGGGCATTTTGTTTTGTGAAATGCCATGTGCTGAGTAAAGGCACCTCAGTAGCTTGGAGGTGCATTTCTGGAACCTTCACTTCTGCGTTTCTTGTCAGTAAAAAGACCAAACTTTATTATTGCCTATGTTGGACTAGATGTTGATAGCATTTGTCAACTGGTGAAGCTTGAATATTATTGCCCTTGTTAATTCTTGATTGAAAAAACCTGGCCTGTTTTTTTTCTAGTGTATTTGGAGGATGTGTTACAGAGAGCAACTTTACCTGTGACAAGGGGCAGGCGTTTCCAAAAGTGAAATGCCCCCAGGAATGGGCATTGCAAACATCTGTCTCTTTTTTTTCCATGGTACCTGCAAAAGTATCACACGACAAAATTAAAAGTAAAAGCTAGACCAGGTTTCTACCAGTGTTGGTCTAGTATATAGATCACACCCTGGTATATGCACTCACATGTACACTGGTATCACAAACCCACTCAGTCTGGTATTGATCTACCTCATACCATTTCAATACCAGCATACCCCCAATATATATTTCATCAAAAGATGGCCAGAGACCCGACCAGCCTGGTTTAAGGGTTTGAACACGAGAGTGCATATCAGTATTGCACATTTAGGGTTGTTGTTTCCCCTAGTATCAACCTTGCTATGATTATGTGTTATTATACCTGTTTTCTTATTTTGGATTTGCACTTTAATCTTTTTATGATTGATGTTGGCTGCTCTCTCGCTGAACCTGCAATCAATCATGTCTCTTGTTTCTTTTATGTTTTTCAATGGCTGCAATCCGGTTTTCATATTTCAACCCTAGTTGCCTAGGTTGTGCGAAACATGGAGTGGATGAAACTCTTCAAATTCCACTCTAATGAGACACTGGATTTATACCAGAGTTTATATTGGATTTAGAGGTACACTTGAGTAGTATGGCCCAAGATGCTCAAAAACTTCGTTTGCTAAAATAGTTCATATTAATGTAATTCATGTTAGCTGAGTGAATTGAATTCTAGTGACCTCCTTGATTTGATAGGAGTTAGGGTAGACCAGCCCATCATCACTCAGCTGCCTATGATCGAACATTTATTTATATGTTCATCATATGTGTTTCATTTTGAGTGATTCAAATGTTATGAGAGCACTACCTCAAGCTCTAGAAATCGTCTTTGAAGTGCAAAGGAAAAAGAATAATGAAAAAATAGAAACAAGAAAAATAAACTTTCTAATTTACAAAACGTGATTTTTTTTTCTTTTTGGACCTCTCCAACTCTCAAATCTCATAACTTTCTTATTTCTTATTCATTTTAAATAATTTAAAGTGCAGAAGGAGTGCCACCCAAATTTCTACAAATCATCTTTGTACTCTAATAGCATCAAAGCAACATAAAAGTCACAAAGCAAGGAATCTTTTGGGTGTTTGGGAACTGGCTTTGTGATGTTCGATGGTTTGTTTTTTTGAGTTTTTGACCCCCTTTACTTTGGGGGGCCATAACTTTCTCATTTCTGATCCATTTTCAACAATTGTTTGTGTGTTAGATGCACCAAGAGGAGGGATTCAAGTTTTGTGGGGACATCAGAAACAATGGAGCCTTCCCCTTGGATCCAACCTGCCCTGAGCACTTAAATGTTCAATCACCGGCCATTCTATACTACTATCTATTTTTAAAGTGAGCAGTCTGATTGAATCACATTTGAATAATGACAAAACATTCTATTAAAATAGCAGCAATTCAAGTATTTCATTCTATAGCCGAATGGCCAAGCTATTAGAACTTCACAAATTTTGATCTAGTATTTGACCTAAGAATTCATCCTCTAGGTAAAGTCAATGAATCAAATGTCAGTGGAGGTGGTGGAATTTTTCTTTACAAAAAGAATTGTCACTTTTTCTTCACAAAGTGTGCAAACTAATTATGTATAGTAAAAGGCATGTCATTTTCTCTAGTTAAAAATATTGAGTTTCTACATGAATTTTCCTAATATGGACCAAAATTCCAAATTTGACATAGACAAAACCATTGATAGAAAATGAAGTGGATCATTCATGGTCAAAACAACACTTTCAATGCTCAAAAAACCCATTTGAAAATATTGTTTACCTACAAACCCCATGACATAAAAGAAATGGCATCAACTAGATCCATTCCAATCACATTGGGGCTTTCTTCAAATCAGTCCATTGAATCCTTAGAAATGGTCCACTCTCTTGCAATGACATATGAAGATTTTGTAAGAAATAAAAGAAGTGGCATTAGCTAGATCCATTCAAAATTGCATTTAGGTTTTTTTATGGATGAATGCATTAATTCTTAAAAAGGTATATTGTCCTTGCAATCCATAACTTGTATTAAGGGCGATTTAAAATTGAGTGATATTGCAATTGTGATCAATTGTCAACCTCATAAATAACAACATTTGTGAAAGAACAATGCGTAGTCTTCTTCTTTTCTTCCCATGTCCTAACTTTTTCTAATAACTTATCGCATTCCCTGATTGGATTCGACAACAAATTCCCAAATAATTAATTAAATTCTAAATCTTAACTTCAACACTTGGTATTTTAATTTCTATTATTCTATTATTTTTGATAGGTAATGGTTATAGACATAAAAACAAAAACATTATTTTTAAGTTTATGGGACAAGCTAGTGTATTTAAATTGTTTTAGTCTTAAATTTTTGGACTTGAAGGTCTATGATTTAAACTTGACAATTGAAATATTGCACATTCCTAATTTTATCAAAAAAATTATACAAGTAATAAAAAAAATCAAAAATTCAACAAACAAAAAATAATTCAATTGATGCCAAAATCATTCAATTATTACGATAGTTGCAATTTTGAAGTCTAGTAGATTTTAAAGATTGATGGGAATTTTGTTGAACAATAATATGCATTATTACTACACATGGATACATTTCCATACAAAAGACATTAGATAATCAACACACAACATTACTATGAACAACTTCATATTTAAACATGTAAAAAGGTTATGGAAACACTCTGAAAAAGAAATGAAAGGATATCAATATTAAGATTTACAAACATTCTTGTTCTGTATGATAAGATAATTGAATGTGTTTTATTTAAAATGAGCCAAATTTACCCACTTGATCAAGTCCTTACAAAAAGTGAGTAGTCTAATCAAAATGACATGGTCAATTACAATTAATAATTTACAAAAAAAATTCCTAGAATCACGATTGAAAAGTCAACTTTTTTTAAAATAATACTTATGAAGATGTTACATTATGTTATTATGTAATAATGAATTTAAAAAAATCTCCATATACATGTCATTGAAAAGAAATTAAAGGCCTTCAAAAAGTCCTTTAAGCAATGGAAGTAGATGTTACACTAATTTAAACATGATTTTCAGTATTTCATACTCATTAAATTCATTTCAAAATTCTCCAAATGTTCTTATAATACATTAGGAAAAGTAGTGTGAAAATTTATTCACAAAATTCAACAAATTCAACACCAATTTAATTTATGAATTGAAACAAAAAAGGATTTTATTACAAAAGGCTTGCCTCATTTTAACAAAAATGCACCCGATTATAAGAAGAAATGAATTTATAACTTTTTAGACTAAAGATTATTGTAAAAAAATCAATAACATATGTAAAACAATTTCACAACAAAACCATGTAACCATTTTGAAAATTAGGTTGACATTTGAACATTCCATGTGTAACATGATCAAAAAACATAATACAAGAATCATTTTCATTTTTGAGAACATGATTGAATCAAATTCTACTCAAACAATCATGATATACTACATATAGCCTTCATAAAATATTCATCCATGTGCACTTACTTGGATATTTATTTATTTATTTATTATTATTATTATTATCATTTTTTTTTCTTAAAATGTTTGGAAAGAATTCCCAACATATTTGGATGGCATTTACATATGTGCATATACCTTTTATGATGAAAAAGATGGATCTTATTCCTATCTAATGTGCATAAAATCTCTCCCATTCTTATAACATAGGTGTACAAACTAAATGTTGTCTAGTTTTTTTATTTTGAAAGGGATTTTCAATTTTAGTTTTTAGTTTTATTTTTATTTCATAGAACCTCAAGTCTAGGTTTGGGGATAATTCTTTAGATTTGTAAAACCCTTGGTTCTAGAGACTTCCCAAGAATTTGGAGGTTGGTCTAAATTAAAATTTGGTTTGGTTCCATTTACATTGCGCCCAATGAGAATTAATAACCTACATAAAAATGTACCCACATTCGTGAGGAATGGGGTATTAATGTAGGAGAAAATTGGAAAGGTATGCAATCAAGGAAACAAAATCTCAACATCCAATGAAATAAGGCATCAATTTTTTACCCCTTTGGAATGGAGGTGGCTTGTTTTTTTCAAAGAAGGGGATGCATTTTTAAAATGCCTTGGTATTTACACTTTCAAAGAACCTAAACTTGTTTTACAAGGACAATAGCCTAGTTCAAGTTTCAATTCTAGTTTCTAGCAAAGGTAGTTTGAACGTTTGGATTCAAATCCAATTTTCTCATTTCTTTGGACATTTGTTCCAAATACTTCAAAACCTTACTCTTAACCTTAACTTGCAAATAACCTAAACCTACCAACATTGGTAAAAACCTCGCGTCCCCCC
>Ga0209208_10005106_pt1 | contig 18371 bp, 15 predicted proteins | sample S1TSphfallax_3_FD_187694 | JGI IMG/M metagenome (GOLD analysis project Ga0209208, IMG submission 187694) | Host-associated microbial communities from peat moss isolated from Minnesota, USA - S1T2_Fd - Sphagnum fallax MG (SPAdes) (version 2) | ecosystem: Host-associated > Plants > Peat moss >... | reverse complement strand
AGTGTTGTGAATTTCTTTTTAGGAAAATAGTATATTCTGTCACAAGATTCTTGTTTTTTTGAAACAAATTGTTAAAAAAAAGAAGAGCGATTTTGGGTCAGGTTGGCTACATTTCTATTCTTGGCTACAATATCCATGCTATAAAGGATTTGTTTTTAAAGACAAGCCCTAAAGATTGTTGCCATTTAATGCTACATCTGTCTTGAGATGTTCACCATTGACACAAGAGCAAAAACTTGGAGAAAAAAAAACACTAGTGCATGAATAGTTGAGGTGCATGATTGGTGAGAGCATGTAATGCAGAGGTTACCATGAATAATGGAGGTGCATGATTGGTGAGAGTATGCGGGTTACCATAATAGACAAGGCATGTGACCAGCAATGTGTATGTTACCATGAATATAGGAGCATCCACCCTATGGGTTATAGGACATAGAAGAAGGTGAATTATGAGGTTTAGCCAATCAGTGATCAGGAAAGTGCCAAATTGCATTAGGGAGGTATGAAAAGGGTAGAAGGCAGCAGAATTTGTGATATAACTAGGGAGGTCTTGTCCAATGGCATGCTGCCATGTTAGTGAGATGCTCTGGAACATTCAGTTATGGCTCCCTTGAGCCCGGCTACAGTCTGTGTAGCAGGAGGCCATCTACCTAGTTGAGGCACAGACCAGGTTGATAGCATGTTACAAGCTGTAGTGAGTCCAAAGGTTGCAAATATGATACATAGGCAATTAAGATACTTGCTTCTTTAGCTACTCATAGCTACTGACCTACCTACTTTAAGTGTAGGGTAAAGCCCTAGGATGTTGGATGCACGAGAATAATGGACTCACCCTTGCCCAAGGCAAGTGTAGATTCTTTGTTAGTGTGCTTACTTCGGTGCCCCTGTGGGAGTGAGCTTACAACAGCCCACAACACATTTCAAAATATGTTGTAGTTATTACTTTGGAGAGGGAAGCACATGTTCAAAAGAAGATTTTTCACCTTTTTTTTTTTTTTGAGGTTTCTCACCTATTTCTTGCACATCCCACAATGAGTGGATATTTTTATTATTAGAAATAGCTTTCATACTTTGATGGACCTTGTCATTGTTGATTCAACTTGCACATATATGATGCAGCGAGCATTGATGATGACAACACATGATGATGACAACACATGCAGCGACGATGACTACTCAGAAAAAGACATAATCCTAAGTCAAATGAGCACCAAACAATGATTTCATCTTCCTTGCTATTGATATGTATGGATGTTTTCATTATCATTTTGATTCATTTTTTGTCACTTGTTCACACACCACTATTGCACATCATCAATGATTTTATTTAGTCCCCTTAATGCTTGTTTCCCATTATTGACGACATGTGTCCATAGCCTTGTAGCATGCACAAGCCATAGCAATTTTTCAGCGGGCTACTGCACTTGGTCGGAGTTCCTCATCTCTTCCACACATCATAGCTAGTGCAATTCCATCAATAGCCAATTTGTGACAGATGATTGCCTTTTTTTCTTTTTTATTTAATTGTCATTTCGTAGCCTAGGGTCATATTTGCATAGAGTTTTCTTTTCCTTATTTTTTGTTGATTGTTTGGTTTTTTTTTCTTTTGGTTGTGTCTATTTGTGCTCTGATTTGCCTGGTACTTTTGATGGATGGGTTCATGTCCTTGATTTTTATATACATGATTTTTCTTCTTGCCCTGAGCAAAGCAGGTTTCTAGACTGCTGATGGATGAAGAGTTTTTAAAGTTCCTAAAATTGGGATGACAAAAAGTGAGAATATCACCAAGAATCATAAATTTTCACATCAGGCAAAGAGTTCCTCCTACAAATCATAACTTCCCACCCACAGACAGTGGGAGGGAAATTACTCTTTGTAAAGCCTACCATTATTAGTGAATGATTTCTGTGTGAGTGATTTACAACTTCAATATGAAGATGGGCACACAGTCCAGGTTGCTACATTTCTACCTGCTAATGTGGCAAATATAGCATATAAGCTACCTATTAAGGTGGCAAATATGGTACATAATTAGGGTTGCTAGTTGCTACCTGCTAAGGTGGCCAACATGGTGCATAGTTGAGGTTGCTACCTGCTTCTTTTGCTGCTTATTTTGTAGTTACTGACCTACCCACTTTGAGAAAGCAATAACAACAGCCAAGTTACAGGGTGTAGCTGTCCTGCTTGGAGTCAATAAATCAATTCCAATTCAGAAATCTTCTCAAAACCTCGGATTGTAATGGTAAATAGTTCTCATTCTAGGGATTACAGATCCAGAACCACCCATGCACACTTGTAACCTTATTAGTTTACACCTTGTGATCAAGACAGCAGACTTGTTGTTTGTGCCATGTCTACATAGGTTTGAAGCCTTTTGACTGATGAGAGTATGAGAAATTGTGATACAAAGTTTTGTGTACCCAAAACGCTCAGAGAAATTTCCTTGTCACAAAGACCTCCTCTGATTTCTTCGAGTGTATCTAGAGAGTGCTTGCACAGCATAAATTCTTGCCAAACTTTTCAAAAATGGAAAGTTCTGCTCTTGGAAGCATTCCTTTCTTGTAAGGTCTGGCATCATGGGCTTTTGAAAAATGGAAAGTTCCACTCCAGTGGGCATTCTCTTTTTGTAAAGCCTGGCATTGTATTTTTTTTCCCCGTGATACCCTTCGGCTACCCATTGAGTATCATGGGGAAAAAAAAATAAAAAATGCAAGGTCGCTCTTTATGCTCAATAAAGCACACAGGCGCTTGCATTACCAAAAATGCACAATGCTTGACAGCCACCTTGCACAAGCCCTTATTTCAGCAATGCCCTCACCCTTGTGCTTAACCCTACACTATTTGGAGGGTACCTTACATCTATGAGTGTACCCCCTCGGAAAGAGGAGGGATCTTATACCCTACTCCTTAAGAGTTGGAGGGAAATTTTGCTCACTTATAGGCATAACCCCTCTCTTTTAAGGAGTGCATGTAAGAACCTCCCCTCTTCTATAACTTTGTGCTTAGTTATAGGTGTAAGATCCATCACCATTTTAAGGAGGAGGCATAAGAACTGTTCTCCTGCTACCCCTCATAACCAACATATGTTTGTAGAAGGTAAGGAACAGTTTTGAAGCTCTCCTTGGGTTTGAGACCCTCAGATAGGTGCAAAAAACCTATTCCTTACCTTGCAAAAACTTCTACAAAATTGGCATCCTCTATATAGGAGAAGAACCTACATTGAGAACATTTCCTAGATTTAAGGCAACAGTCATGAATGGTTACACATCAGAGGTGACAAAAGTATATGCTGCAAAAATTTGGGCAGTTCTTTACCTGAGTGGAAGGTCCCTTTCTGCTTTGAAGGAAGATTGTATAAGGGAAGGTGACAGAAATCATTTCAAAGCAAAATTTTGAAAAGTTCTTTCATTTCATGATAATGTTTGCCTCATGCTTTTCAATGGGTAAAGCCCATGTGTGGGAAACATTCCCAAAACGCAGGGCCAGACTTACCTACAGCCTTGTCTAAGCCCCTGATTTTGGGAACACCCCCCACCCTGGGGCTTCACCTTACACATCATGCAAACAACTCTGAGTGAGTTGTCTCTGTAACCTTTCTCATCACCACTCAAGCATTCCATTTCTCCCCAAAATCAGTAGCAGCTTCATAGTTAGCAACCCTACACTGCACTTATCAAATTCTACTGAAATGACAACCTGGTTAATTTTAGTCCTGTGTTTTCACAACCTGTTTCTCTATGATCTCAAGACCCTTGGACTCTGACTGCAAACAATTACATTCACTAGGTACTGCTTCCTTTAAGTCGTACACTGTCCTCACGAGACTGAGTGTTTCTTTCACATGACAATCCAGTTTGCTACTGGATTGTATTCCACCTTGTAAAGCCTCTCTATTGGGTTTTGGGTTCCTCTTCATCAGATCCTTCTTCATTGTCTGTGGAATCAGGGTTGACAATGTTCGGTTTTTTGTCATTATTAAGGGAAAAACCCGCACTTTCTAATAGAACTTCGAAAGCCTTTTCATTGTTGACAATTGCATTTGCTGTGCTCCCAACGGCACCTCTGCGCTTATTAACCTCCTCTTCTGACTCCAGTTCCACCTGCCCTCAAAGCCAATACATTGGTTAAAGCTTGATCTAGTTTCCAAGCAAAACATGTTCTCCAAGATGGTGAGAAACCAGGAACAAACACACTTTACTAGATGGTGAAATCAATTGTCCACTCGGTATGTGCACTGGTAAACCCTCAACCCTGAACCATCTGACTGCCTTCTCTTTTTGCTTTTATTTCCTCTCCATTAATCCTGGAGCAATCCTGAGATAGCTTGCATTTCATACCTTTGCAACAGTGAGGTCAGCTCCACTGCTGGTGAGTGCAGCAATCAAAGTCTGAAAGTTTTCGGGCTTTGGAAGGTAGTGCCCACTGTGTGCCTCAATCAGCTAATTGTAATACACACACCAGGGTGGTCAGTGAACTGCCATCATCAACTTCAGGGGAGAAAAATGCATTGACCAGCATTCCAGGGTACAGTTCACAAGTCACTTACTTTTTTTCTTTCTCTGATTGCTACAAATATCAGGAAAAGACATGCAGTCTGCTTTTCTTGATAGTCCTTATGGGTTGATTCAAGCAGAAACTCAGCTGGTTGAATTAAGACAGGGTGCTGTCTTATAGCAACCAACATGTGTACACAGGGGTTGAGACTTTATGAGTAGTACCCATGTCTATGATCCAAAGACAAGGATTGGGTTCACAGCCAAGTTTTACCTCCAAAATACCATTGTTCACAATGAGACGCCCAGCAGCAATTGTGACACCTCCAGCTAGGAAACTTGAGTGCTGAAACTTGCCCTTCTTCTTCTGATCACCAGAGTCAGATTGGTTTTCATCAATTTATTACCCATGTGATTTTGACAGCAAAAATGGCAGCCACCACTTCAACACAGCTCACTTCCATTAGAGAAAGACTTATGTTGACACAAACAGTTTCTATGAGCTTTCTATCTCACTTTTTATCTATAATGGGTACAAGCAAGCATCTAACACCCATTTCTGAGGAAGAAAGTCACCTTAGCAACATATAACTTTTCAGAAGGACTCATTACAAAAATCCATTTGTCATCCTTCGGGGTATGAACTGGTTTCCCACTGAGCTTGTAGAAAAGCTTCCCATCTTCTATGATCACCTCATACTTCTCTCTCTGATTCTGTAAAACAGAAGATCAGACCTTGTTCAGTAAAAACAGTTGTACATCTTGTATGTATTGCAAAAACCCATAGCTGAACAAAATCTGAAGCAAGCAACCATAATTCTGATTCCCAGGACAGTTTCAATAAAAATACCAAAGTAGAGAGTAAAAGAGGGTTTAGGGTTTAGGGTTTAGTTGAATACCAGATCCAGGTATGTGACAAGCCCTTTCTCCAGTTTAGATCTTGAACAACTTTCAAGTTCCACATCCTTTCCCTCTCCTATATCCAACCTGCATCACCCAAAACAAAATCATGTAAGAGACAAGCTCATCACTGCAAGACAGACGGACATGCATTCCATGCATCCTGGGGATAAGCCTATTGACCAGTTTGATATGGAATGGACTGTATGCAGTCTAACTTGATATAGAGGAGAAACCAAGGCATGCACTGTAGGACAAAAAATGTGAGACCTTAAAACTTTCTCCTCTGGGTATGCCACAAATCAGAAGTGACATACCAATAATAGAAGGGCTCACGTGTGGGGCTTTTTAGCCATACTTCAAAATAGAAGCACAAATTGTGTCCATACCGGTGCTTTGGATCAATCTGCAATGCCCAGCTCAAAAGCCCAAGCAAAAAAATTGTAAGCAAGAAATAGAAGGGTGGGTGACAGAAAAGCTTGAATGGAAGAGACTGCAAATCACAAACACTTACTGCTTCAAGCCAATGCTGAAGACCCAGCTTAAGAGCTTTTGCATCCTTCGATAATCCTCTACCCACCTGCATGCCAGATCCCTGTTGTTCATTCCATTGACCCCACTGGAGCATTCAACTTTCTTTGAGTTGCTCACAAAGTGTCAAACCTTCATCATGGATAGCAGAGATGAGCCACCATGACAACTCACTGACTTCATCAGCTCTCCACAGTGGGGTGTAGACAGTATTGAACAATCCACCCCAAAATTCAGGCAACCCATTCATGTACGAAATCTGTATTCTGAGTTTCTGTTGAAAATTTTCTGACAACCCCACCACAGCTGTTTTTCACCCAAGGTGAGACTAAGTTAAGCATTGAGAGACTGAGTCATCAACATGTGGCTTGAAGAGCTTCAGGTTGCCTCTACAAGTACACAGAAGGGGAGAGGAAAAGAAAAGAAAAGAAGGGATGTACCATTGCAGCCTTCATCACCACACGATGCCATCTTTCAGCAACAGTATCAGTCTTGCTATGACTGTAAAACTGTTCCAAGTTGTCTTGCAGTCTTGTAGCAGCATCCTCAACATATGACCTAAAACCCATCCATCCAGCAGCCACTCATCTTGACATTACATTCAAAGCTCAAAATGCACTAAAGCTTCAGAAATGTCCCAAGTTTAGTTTTTGCTAGAATCACAAACTACTTGCAATGAGATGATCAATACCAGCCAGAACTAGCAGCTGATCCATGCTTGTGAGCTCGATATTCTCGGTACCATTGTTGGATGACAATGGCTGCTGCTTCAAATCTGTCCGAATTTTCTGACTGACTTATCTCTTCAACACCATCTTCTTTCATCACAACCCTACAGATTGCTCTGCCAATGTTCACATGATTTTCTCCAGAGTTCATGACATCCCTGAGAAGCTTGCAATTGAAGATGTTCTGTGCACTAAAGTCTTCCACGTTCTCTTGTTCTTCTCACTCAGACCCACTCGTTTCTTTCAATGCAACCGTTGAGATTCCATGGCTACTACTTTCAAGGATTTCTCTGCTCCAATCCAAAGCCTGCAGCAGCCTGCAATTGAGGCTCTCCTTCTTCAAAATCCCTGCTTCGTCAACCTTTCTGCTCTTTCTGACCCATTCATCTCTTCACCACCATTTTGTGGAGAATCCAAAGCCTTGAGCAATCCACCATTGAAACTCTGCTTTGTTAGATTTGTTGTAGTGTCATTGTCACTCCCCTTTTTCCACCATGATCAGCCCTTCAAGTCCACCATCTCCCCTAAACCCTAAAAACACGGACGAAAACGAACTTCCTAACCAGGAGATATAAGCTTACAAATCAATCCACGAGAAGGTGTCAGAAGACGACGACCCAACACCTCCACCACGCCCATCAATCAGCCCCCTTGCTTGCTGATCCTTATTTCTAAAAACACTGCAACCTCAGCAGGACACATGTACACCCAATGAAATTGCAACAACTTGGCCAACTTCCTGGGTTTGCATGGGTTTAGGGTTTAGCAAGAATGCATACACTGTCGACATTCACATGTACTCAAATGTTACTAATCTTGAGCTCCCAGTTTGCAGCTCACATCATCATCAACAAAGAAGAAGAAGAAGAAAAAGAAAAGGATCATGCCAAGTCCAAGAACCCATCCCAAGGTTCCCTTGTTCCCCTTTCCAAAAGGATTTCAATCTATTTGTACAGCTGCTGGTGTTAATTGGTGAACTGCAACTTGTTCATCATGTGACCCAGTTGTTGAAATCCCCACATGAAACCAGATTCTACAAACCAGATCAGATCTAGAGCTCTTCTTCTCCTTCTCTACACCAACAGATTCATCTGGTCCCTGAGATTCATCACTTGCTCTACACACATCAAGAGAAGAGTTTTTCTGTACCAGAAGAGTTCATGCTGCAAGAGGTTCATGAAATCTCTGTTAGTACACAAGAAATCTTGCTCTACACAGCAAGCAAGAGATTTGTCATGCTACAAGTTTGCATGAATTATTCTGGTAAAGAACTACTCTTCTCCACATAAACCAAGAGAGAGATTTCATCATGCTGCAACTTCATGAAATCTCTTCTGGTACAGAAGAACTCTTGTTCTACACCCCCAAGAGATTTGAAAGCTCATGAAAAACTCTGGTATCTGCATGGGATTTCAAACAAAAAAAAAAAACCTTTACTATGTCTCACAACAAATTAAGGGAGGCCCATTCACTCCATGATGCCACTTCTCATTGGTTGCATGGAAATTATATTCCTAAATTTGGCTGCCACTATTTTTGGCCTGGACTAATAGCCCTTCCTAAACACAGCACCCTACTTAGCTTATTCTGTTTCACATTACTTAGTTGTGGGTACTTATTCTGTTTCATAAACTTTAGTTGCAGGTGCTTTACGAGTTCAATTTATTATTATTATTATTATTATTTTTGCAATGAACCAATTTGATTGGCCCATAGCAAAAAAAAGTTGAAACTACAGAGGCTCCCCAAAATACAAAATTATACACAATGATGGAGTGCCTCTCCCTTTGGCCCACCTATATAGGTGAGAAGGGGAGGACTTTGGCCAAAACATGTGAGATTAAAGCGAGGTGCCATTGGGAACACATTGGGAACTTGATGGGAACATGTTGAGAACCGGGAAAAATGAAAAGAAATCCTCCCCCTAACCCCTGCCCCACCCAAAACTTAAAAGAGAAAAAATTAAGGCACTTTGAGTGCATGCTGAGCCTCCCCATTGGCAGCATGAAATTTGTATGTTCCAAAACTGTTCGTCATCATTTTTGGCCTGGGTACGCTACCAGGGAATTCTGTATGTTCGAAATGGCGAGCAATCTCTATCCCTCTACCGTGATATGGCGATCTTCTTTTTCTTTTAAAAAAAAAAATCCTTTAATGAGTTTCGCAAGCCGTTTTGGTCCATCACTTTTTGGCGATATTTCGTCAATAATAAAAAAGCTCCTTGGGCCCAATGTTCCAGCATTTATTAATATCCTGAGATCAATGTCCTAGCATTTATTAGTAACTTGAGGCCAAACAACAAACCAAAAATGCTCAAAATTTTACCCTTAAGCCTTGACTCTTAACCTAAAGTGGGTCTAAAACACTCAGTTGATTTAACATTTTTCGAGTTTTACTATTTGCATAATAACAACTAAAGAAATTCTACTGTGGGAATTCTGGATTACCTTTTGGAGATCATGGCTAGATAGTTATTGATAGTTATTAAGCCATGTTGCTTATGTAAATTCTGTAATTAATTTTGCCATATTTTTAATAATGGCGACCTACTATGAGACTGACCAACAGTGACCGATTCCTAGACCATTATGGTTTGGGGTGGATGGTGGATTATGTCCTTTTTTGTCACATTATAAAACATAATCTTCTGGTGATGATCATATGCTTGTAGTCACCAAAGTCTCTGTTAACATGATAAATTCTTTAAGAGACTTGTTGCATCTGTGACCCTAGACCTTTTATGGTCTTACTGTTGCCTGTTGTGTTGGGTGAGTTGGCGAACTAGCCAGCCTGGCTAGTCTTAACAAGCTCGCCCAGCACCTTACATAACATAATGGGTAAGGGCTTCACCATTCCATAATACATTTCTCAATCAGAGGTTTTGTCTCTGCCGGAATGGGAACCACAACTCAGCAATGCTACAGTAAACTAGTGCATTTTTTTTGGGTCAAATTTTTTGATGGCCAAAATGGTGCTCATCCATACGATGATTCAGCCAAATTTGGCTTTAAGATATGTATGAGAGTAAAGTTTTAAAAACATCCTTCTATACATTTGGCTACATAATTGAACCATGTATAAAAATCTAGAGAACTTTCTTCTTCTTTTTTGGGAAAATTTTGCGAATGAATATCTCAAAAAAGCACCTGATTTTAGTACTCTTGATTTTTAATATAGCTTTTTGGCTATATATATAGCCAGCCCCGAAAAAAAAAGGGCTGACTACAACCTTTCTGCAGGCATTGGACCTGAAACTTGGCCCAGCAATCAGCCTCCTGCGCCTGTTGGAATTGGAAACTGGATTGGAATTGTGCTGCCGCAGTCATTCTCTAAAGATGGTTCAATTCTCTAGGCATGCAATTAATACATGGAAGTTGGACTCTGCAATATTGCAGTTCTTGGTGATGGAAGTTGGGGTTGTGTGTATTGTAAATTGAACTGGACTTGATTACCAAATCAGACTCATTTAAAACTTTTTTGACAGACACCCTAACCAGATGTTTAGGGTTTTGTACAACTATACCCCAACCCTAACCCCAGGTTCCATGAAACTTTATAAATTGCCTGAAACAAATACTAAGAGGATCTCCAACGGTGCTCAGCATGTGACTCTAGATAGCAAAATTTATTGCAAAAAGTCAAAATGTGCTGGTTTAGCTCAGGAAATTGGTTTTTCTGCACCAAATTTGTGCAACTTGCAGTGGCTGGTAAAAAGCGCAACACAGTTGTGCACCTCCCAAAAAGATTGTAATAAATTGGACCTAACAGCAGCTCAGTATTTCTGATTGGTCGATCATAATGATTGATCTAGGTGGTTAGCTATTAGTAGTCCCCATATATTTGCAGTTCTATTTACAGTTTTATTGGTGGGGTTGCTAAAAAAAAAGCTAAACTTAGACATTAAATTTTATTTTCCAGAGTGACATACTCAGCACCGGTGGAGATGCTCTAAAAGGTTTTTGTTAAATTTACAATCTGGCCCTAACCAAGAACTAGACACCATGTTGAGTGTCGACCCCTGTTTTGGATTACCTCTTCCCATCCCAATTCACTATACTTTCAATTATTGGCCTTCAGGTGGCAAAGGCTGTAGGTCAGAGACTACTTGGGCGGCCGAAATTTTAAAGGTTTGTTGACCAAGCTAGCCCAAAATCTACAGCTCATGGCCAGCTTGCAAGTGGTTGTGGCTAGCTCAAACACTACATATCTAACCCCAAGAGAATGATCATATATGGTTCATTACCAAGTCATACAAAATTTCTCAAATTGGGGGGGTCCTTATGCTTATAATTGGAGTAGAGGATCATTTTCAATAAGGAATTCACAAATGAAAATTCAAGAGGTTTTTTTCCATTGGTGTAAGGTTGTTTTGATTAACTATTGATCATTCCTAAATTATTCACACATCACATGGTATAAATATATTTGGTTGTATTAGTCAAAACCACAACAATTATTGATAGGTTCCATACACCATGAGTACTATTTATGCCTTTCGGATCTGGTAGTGGCATTTGCTCATATATAATAAAACACTAGTGATAGCAAACATTGATATGAGCTTCTTCAACAATTTGTAAGGTCATGTATGTCCAAATGAACCATAATGATGAAGATAAATGTAAAATTGGTGATAGCTTTCACATTGGTGTTTCAATCAACATTATGTACATGAAACATCAAATCCCTCTTCAATCATGTGATGTAGTTTTCAATAAAATCAATGGACTCTTTTACCATCGTATTTTTATCAATTTGGTGTTTTTTTTAATGTGGAATCACAGGAGCACTAGTGTTATAAAGCTTACCAATAACTAATTTATATTTAAGCACTATTGGATTTCTTTGTCAATCACTTGTAATTTTCAATTATAGATACATGGGATCTCAAGTCAAGTGTCTTCTTTGGATGGAATATGTTCTTGCCAAACATAAACATAACAAGATAATTCAATTTGATTCAGCTAGTAGTTGAAATGGAAATCTTCAAATTTATCCATATTAACTCTATTCAATTATGAAATTTATTTTACTTTCAGTGAGTACATATTTTTCAAGAGGTTAAATATGCACGACATACCAATACCCAAAATAATATTTGCATAATTATGTTTTACCTCTTCTACCAATGTATAATTATTCATATGCCCAATAAAATGTTATAGTTCACTATGGTGACTTGATGATCAACCCTCCCTCTATTTCTAGGTGGTTAAAAAAGATTTGCCAGAGTATAAAACCTGTATTACTAATATTGGATGTAATGCTTGGGCTCAATGCCATCAAAACAAAATTTCTTTAAAAATTATGAAGCCTACATTTTTAATTTGGTCATAATACAAAAGTTTAAAATATGGAAGTAAAGTTTATAATATTAAATTGTTGATAAAAAAAAAAGTCTAAAGTCAGGGAAACATGGATTTACTTGTTTTGGATTTCTAGTGGTATTACAAAAGACATTGCAATAACCCATTGAAATTGTTAAAGTAAACTTAAAGCACTCTGAGTAAATATTTAGTGTAAATCAGAGGCATGTGTGTGTGATGGAATTTTCTCTTCCCAACAGGGAGGGTATGTTTAGTGCAGGATATCAAGGAGGGTTTTTACACTTTGCAAAGTTCCCACTACTTCAGGGTTCATAAAGAGGTCGATGCATGAGATGTAGAATGCTGTAAGTGTCCAACCTTGGGGGGAGGTTTGTTGCTTTGCCTTTGTTTTGAAGGGGCCACCTCTAATTTGAATTGGAGACCTGTAAAATGCAAACTTAACATAAATTTAATTTACAAACTTTTGACCCCTTTTAATTATATATATGTAAAATGAGTTTAAATTTCATTCCAATTGTTTTTCAAGTTCTTACAAGTCTATAGTTGAGACTTGAAACCTTTTGTTGTGGGCATTCCATTCATATTCTATTTCTTTTAAATTTTATAAGGAAACTATTTGTGTCCCTTCAAATTTTTAAAAACTTTCTATGAAGAAATTATCCATAGCTTTAGGATAAAGGAGGGTTTGTTGTTTGTTTGTTTGCTATGCTTTTATGTAGATTGACTTGTACAAGCAATGTGTTTCAAACCCAATGATTCTTGGCATAAACTTTTGTTTTTAGGCTAGTGGTTATTTGGGTGTATTTTGTTGTAAAACTTGGTTGTGTTATAAATATGTGTGTTTGGTCATGAATACTAAAAACTAACTTGAACTTGTATATATGTTTTGGTTTGTTATATTTATCCAAGGGATGATTTTCCATGTAGTTCACTCATTTGTGCTTAATGGCCATTACTAATAATTAGACATAATTATGTGAATAAACGCATTGAATTTGGAATAGTCATCCAACATAAGGTGATTTTAATTGGCTTGTTTGAATAAGCAGTTTATGTGTGTTCATTGTATGGTTCATTACCCACATATTTGGAAGGTGAACAAAATGGTAGACTTACTAGTTATGTAGTTAACTTCATCAAGTGTTTTAACAACGAGATTGCATAAATGAACTTGAAATGTTGAAATCTAAGATTTTCATTTTGTCATATAATTTGGAATAATAATAATAAATTTAATAATTTGTTGATTTCACATCCATTTAGATTTGGGCTTCATCATGTTACATGTAATAATAAAATATGTTAATTAAGTCGAATATTATTTGGTTTGAAATAGAAAATGACCTAGTAAACTAGTTCACATTAATGACCACCTTGCACGTTGACGTGCTCCCAAGCTCCTTAATAAACTCAAATGTGAATTTGAAGTGAAAACATAGGAAAAGTAAGGAGTTTGGGCACGTTCCTTGGTTCGTAGCACTTTGGGGTAAAACGGCATGTTAGAACTCTAGGATGCGACTAGGAAAAATGACAAGCAATCATTCACTCACATGGACCTACACAAAACCAAACAATAAGTTGGTTAGTGCATAGCTGAAACACTTTTGGTGCTAAAACGAACCATGAGTAAACTTAAACTCACAAGATTCACCACGATTCGGACTTGGGGGAAGCCACCACCTTCCCCCTTATAGTATACTCTATGCGTGGCCATAGGACTAGTACCAAATGTCATTTTGTCTCTAGACTTTCAAGTGTGAATCCCAAAATTCCCACAATTGAAACTTTTGTGACTTTAGGGGTCCATAACTTCGTGTGTAGACCTCTAATTGAAATGACGTATGAAGCAAAGTTGTAGCCCTCGTTGAGAACTTTCCAACAGTATGTCACATGCCACCTGCACACGAGGAAATTGGGGTGATTTTTGACTTTTAGTGATTGGGGGTCAAATTGCTAATTTGACTCTCAACCCTTCTTTTGGCCATAACTTGTGTTTGAAGTGTCCAAATGGATCATATGAGCCCATTTTAAACATCTATGTTCCAAGAAATTTTCAATTATATAAAAAAAATTTCAATGCATTGAGTTTTGACCTTTTCAATGGTTTTTTGAAAATTCAGAAGTCCACCAGGAGGCTCCCTTGGGAGTGTGAGGGTTGCGACACAAGTGATCCTAGTTTCAAAATATTATTAGGACACATTAGATGTCGTAACCTTAGCCTTGGGCTCATGACCAAGATAAGGGGTTGCAAGGTTGCAGGCCAAAAAGGAAGCCCATGAGTCATGTCACATGCTCCCGAGAATGTAAGAGAGTGAGGGAATAGGCCTTCACACTCCCAAGGGAATTCTCACTTTGGGAATTGAAATCCCCCGGGACTCCCGAATGTTCAGAAAGCGATTGTAAGGGTCAAAACGTAATGGATTGAAAAGTTTTTTATATCATTGGAAAGTTATTGAAAATCATATGTCTGAAATGGGTTTATATGACCCATTTGGACATTTGAAACACAAGTTATGGCCAAAAGAAATGCCAAGAGTCAAATTGGCAGTTTGACTTCAACCACTAAAAGTCGAGAATTGACCCAATTTACTTGTGTGCGGGTGGTGTGCGATATACCGTTAGAAAACTATTGAAGAGGGCTACAACTTTGCTTTAAACCTCATTTCAATCCGAGATCTACAAGTGAAGTTATGGGCTCTCAAAGTCACGAGAATCCCAACTTTGATAATTTGAGTCCCCACTTGGCAATCCTAAGACAAAATGCCATTTGGATGTGGGCCTTGTGGAGAGGCATAGAGTATATTATAAGGGGGAAGGTGGTGGCTTCCCCCAAGTCTGGGCCGTGGTGAGTCTTGTGAGTCCGAGTTGGCCGTGACTTTTCCTAACACCAAAAGCGCTCCAACTATACACTAACCACCTTGTGTTGGTTTTGTGCCGGCCTATGTGAGTAAATGAAGCTTATCAATTCTTCTTAGTTCCATCCCAGAGCTCCAACATGCCCCTCTACCCCTCCAAAGTGTTGTGAGCCAAGGAGCGTGCCCCAACTCCTTGCTCTTTTGTTGTTTTCTATTTAGGACTCATATTTGAATCCCTTAAAGAATTGGGAACACATCATTAAAAATCATTCACACTAGTAAACAAAGGAATCATATCAGGGTCATGTGTTATTAAAAACTTTTGAAAAGTGGGTAAAGGAAATAGTTGAACAACCTTATAGCTTAACACCATGTTTTATGGATTAAAAATATCCACCACTGAGAAGATTGAAACAAGTAAATTAAGGTTATTCAAAATTGACAATAGTTGATTATTAAGTTGGTGTCATTTTGTCTTTTAGAAATATGCTTATAATAATTTTTTAATTTTCACCAAACTACCAAAAGTAAAACACTTGGGGAAATTGCCTAAATTTATTTGGTGGGCACCTTATGGTCCCTATTGATCCCTATTAAAAAAGATGAGTAAACTTATGCCTACTCTTCAAGCATGGGAGCTATGTTAGGCGTACTTATAAGCATAAAATCCATCGCATTTACCTAAGCAAAAGGCCTTTTGCATTCTCGAGTATGAGGACGTTCCCCTTCCTACACCTCATGATTTATGTATGGTTGGATTTATGATAATGTTTGCCTTGTGCTTTATGTTGGGTAAAAGCATGGGTAGTTAAGTCTAGCTCCACATTTTGGGAATGCCCTTGCCAAGGAGCTTTACCTTCCACAAAATTGTAATATCCATTCAAGGGAAGAGCTTAGAGATCCCACACTTACACATAATGTAAGGTAAGATATTCATTGAATAGGCCAAATGATATACTTGTCCAAGGCTAGGTTGTTAATTTAGAAATTATACTTCAATATGAGGAAACCTTCCAATTCCCCCATTCCCTTTTCTACAACATGTCAAAAGTTACAAACTTAGATTATGCATCTAGGTTGGGCATTCTATTATAGCCTTTCCAAGGTGTTTAGGTGGGACATGCGACCATTTGAAGCCTCCACTTTGTATGTTGTTAGTGTTCATTTGAATGTGAATCAACAATTGTGAACATAATTGAAATGTTCATTAATGGTGAGGAAACCAATTAGGTTTTAGAATTGACAATTTGCTTTACGAGCTCACCAAATTCTTGTGTGTAATAAACTTTTCAAGATCTTGTTTACATCATTTTCTCTTTTGTTCTTATGTAAACCTGGTTCCTCACTTACATCAACATCATTCGTTTTCATACCTTTGATGATGTGGAAAGGTTACTCGTTTGCATTAGTTGTAACATTTTTCTTAGCCATTCCATAAATATCAAAAAATTAACAAAGGAAATGATTTCATAGTTATTGCCCCCAAGATCATGAAGGATGATATCAAGAACTTTGCATTTGTTTTTATGTTCAATAAAATGTGACGTTAGTGAATTGAAAATCAACACAAAGGAAAATGGAGATGCCACATAAACACACAAATAAACATGACCAAGTAGACATACATCACAACTCCTCCGAAAATGTTCAAACAAACCATTATGTTATTTAAAATGAATTCCAAATTTTTTGCTAGAACTTCTAAAAAAATCTCATTTATATAAAGTTGGCAATTCTTTGTAAAAGTTGACACAATGTTCTTAATGAGCAATGGGAGTTTCTTGTTCTTTATAATATTAACTTGCACTAATTTCCCAACCTTTATGATGAAAATGTACACATAATAAAATATAGGCTCCTTCATGAAGCTTGGCAATGAGGAGATGGAATCTCCAACCAACAAGAGAAGAATTGAAAAAGAGTTTACCTATAGGTCCATCAACTCCATCAATTCATTAATTTATGAAAAAAATTTGTGGAAATGATTTTGTTCCAAAGGAAAGCCAAGATGCTTAGGAATTCAATCAAGGTCTCAAGGTAGGATTCAATTTAGGTGTTGTGATCAATCTAGATGAATATTCATAGTCGGTTGGACCAATTTAGCCTCAATGTCCTATGGTGATCAACCTTTCTAATTTTCCAACTCATAGAACACCAATAAGAGGAAACAAACCACCAACAAATGTTGTTGGAACAACTTTCAAAAATACATGAGTTAAGGGGAAAATATCATCAATCTTTATACTTGTCATTGAGGCCATGGATCAAAACAACAAAGTAATTATGAAAGCCATGGATTATATCAGTTTTGTGCAATTGGACATTGATAAAAATAGGACAAAATTTTAAGAGAAGACTTTCAAGTAACAATTGCAATATCTAAAAGAAAGAGATAAGAAAGCTCACAAAATGCATAAGAGCATGGTCAACGTCCTATCCAACCTTAGCATGGCCATCTAGGATAAGATTATAAAACATACAACAACATGCAATTACATCAGGTATGGAAAGAACTAAAATGATATTTTTCACTAACAATTCTCTAAAAGTTTTTTAAAGAATCCTGAATGCATTTTTGACAACATTTCTTACCCTTGAAAGTTTCTTATTGTAGACATTTTCCAAAACCATGTGTCGAATGTTGGAACTTTGTTTATGGGGGATTATCATGCATGGCAATAGAAAATAACCTATATCCCCTAAAGTGCAAGGACAAATTCCATCTTGGCATCTAAGCTCAAGGTTGAACAAACCATTGTAAGTTACTTCTTGGTAGAAATTAGATAGCCACATTATCCTAGAGTCATTCATGGAACTTGATAGGCCCACAAATACATCACAAAAGTGTTTGTCATGGTCAACAACAACTTGAAACTGGAGGTTGTGTGCCTTCAATTTGTAAGAGTAAAAATCAGCAACAAATGCACATGCTGGCTTGTGAATATGTATATGTGTGCAATCCATTGCACCATGGACCAAAAGCAATCCATACAAATCTTTAAACCTTATCATAACCTGAGATGAATCTTCACCTTGTGGACATTGGACTTGATTTTTAAAGACCTCATTAATAGTAAAGATAAAATCACGAAGTACCATGTTCACCAAAGACTTTCCAATGGCAAACATTTCACCATATTGTAGGTAATCAATTCCATGAGAAATTTTATATAAAGAACACATGACCCTAATGCGAATGGCAGACCTATATTTTGTGTCTTTTCTTTGAATTAATGGTTTCAGTTTTTTAGTAATTTGCACAATAACCTCTCTAGTCACTTTGAAATGTTCAACCCACCTTTGATTGTTGTATTGAATCATGAAAAAATGCAATACCATGTTGTATTTTGTGTTTTGAACCAATCACCCATATTCATGTTCATCATCATGTTGAAATTACAACTGATTCGATGTTGATGTAGAATGATGTTATTTTTCACAATTTCAAACAACAATTTGCAATCAGCCTTCCAACAATCTACCATCAAATCTTTCATCAGTTCATATTTAATCTCACAAATGAGAGCTCTGGAAAAA
>Ga0209208_10005105_pt1 | contig 18373 bp, 16 predicted proteins | sample S1TSphfallax_3_FD_187694 | JGI IMG/M metagenome (GOLD analysis project Ga0209208, IMG submission 187694) | Host-associated microbial communities from peat moss isolated from Minnesota, USA - S1T2_Fd - Sphagnum fallax MG (SPAdes) (version 2) | ecosystem: Host-associated > Plants > Peat moss >... | reverse complement strand
GTGATTTTGCCTTGTGCAAGTCAAAGTTTGAAACTTTGAACACCAAACTGTTGATAGACCTTGAAGTGAGTTTTTAAATTTGTTGCCTTTTTTTGCAAGATTTTCCTTATTTTTTATTTTCCTATATTTTTATTTTCTTATACATTTAATTACAAAACTCCATACATTTTTTTATATAAATGTTTATAAAAACATATTTCACCTTATCTTGCAAATACTTTAAGAATAGATTTCATCTTGTAAATGTTAGTTTTGATAGATCATATAATTGTTTAGTTTTTTTTGTTATTCATCAAGGTAATAATTTTTAATTTCAAATAAACACATGAAATAATCTTGTGAAAATGAAAATACGTATGATGTCTTCATGAATGAAGTAAGGATGGAAGATGAACCTTTGTAAGAACCTAAAGAACAACATGTGCTTGAACACAAGGAAGTAAAAATCTAAAAAACAATGAAGAGAAAATGAAAGAAAATTTGACGAAGTTACATGCATAATGAGTATTTTTGAAACCAAATAATAGAAATGCATTGTGTTGGGCATTTTACTGTGTTAATGATAAAAAAGAAGTGGATTTAATAGTTCTTTAAATCATGTGTTGTATTCTTTGTTACAATAGTCTAATTTTGAATTTACATGTAAATATTCAGGTTAGAAGAAGCTTAATCACATATAAGACAATTAATGGTATAACTGCATTAAGAAAACATGTAAATGAAAATCATTGTAATATTTAAAAAAGAATTGAAGAATAAATGAATAGTCCTTTGAGAGAAAATGAAAACAAAATTTCAAAAAAGAGACCAATATGTCTTCTAGTTCCATATCCAATTTTTTGCTATGAAGGAACTTTCAAGAAAGATGATTTGTAATAAAAGTAATTTTTGGAAGATTTGAGCCTTATGATTGTCAAAAACCATCTTCTTTTATAAGTTTGTGAAAAATATTTGGTTGAAATGATTTAATATGCATTTGTGTCCAATTTTTATTTTTCCCTCCAAAAACTAATTTTCTCATGAATTATTGTTTGGATTAATGGAAAAACTAAACAATTGTACGTTTTACTAACTTTAGCAAAATGCCATTTGTAATGTTAATCTAGAACTACAAGCTTTGATTTATGGATGTCAAAAGATGGACATGATATTTTTGCATTGGTGATCAATTTTAAAAAAATTGACGGTAGCTAAAGCACATTACCTTTTTGAGGCAACAAATACTAATGAATAGACCTCAGTGAAAAAATTGATAGAATTATTCGATGGTTATGCATTGAAAAGGAAAATTGTTCCTTATGTCAAGGATGAGGGATCTAATCTAAACATTATGACTATAGCCCTAAAATTAGTTATAAGTTGTGATGTGTTGGGTTTGGAAGAAGTTTTCAAGGTACTTGTTTTGGTCATGCATTTTTAAAAGCTTGTTAATATGTTACAATAGAAAAAAAAGTTTGCAAAGTTACGATATGTATTAATCAAAGCTACCCAAGGAGATTTGTGAAAGTGCATAACTTGGCCAAAAAATCAAGAAAGGGTAAGTAAGAATGGGAGAAGGCATGTGTTAATTAAGGTTTTCCCCCAAGGAAATTGAATACTTTAGTGAAGACAAAGTAACTTTTTATTTCTTTTGAATTTTTTTGTGTTTACATTCTTTTTCAATTCCTACCATGCATATTCTAACATTTTCTTTTGCTTTTGCAAATTTGCTAGTAAAATTATCCTTTTCCAAGAAACTTTATAATTTAAAAAATATATATACTATGTTACAACAAGTAGAATTTTGTGAAAATGAGTGCAAAAGTGCCACTTGCATTGACATGGCGCATATGTCAAATTATTGTTCATTCTTTTGGCCCTGTTGTGTTTGCTTGTATTTTAAACTAGTCTAAAGGTCATTGGTTGTTAGTGATGCATTAAACTTTGCCATATCCATGAGTTTAAAAATCAAGGATGAAATTGATTCTACAACCTTTGACGACTTAAAGGAAAAAGATGTAAATGTTGTTTATGAATTATCATGTTTAGCTTCCAACATAAAAATAAAGTTGTTTAAGTTTTGGATTCTTTTCTTTCCTTTTTAAAAACATATGAAGAAAGAAAGGCCCATAATATATTTTCTTTAATGTTGGACCTTAGGTTTAAGACCCTTTGTCTTGTGTTTTCACTTATTGGTCGTGAGTAAGGGGAGGCAATTGTTGAAAAATATGATAGAAAATCTTTGTTTCCTATGCTTCTTAAATGTTATTATCATTTACATCCTTTAGTTAAACATGAAAAGGGGTGTTGTTGATTAAAAGGTTGAAAAGGACAATAACTTGGATATTTTTGAAATGATAGCTAGCACGAGTGAACCAACAACGGAATTGATCAATAAAGAGTTTCTGATTTTCAAGCATTATCAAATGGATGTTAAAGACATCAAGGGTCCATTATAGTGCTTGGAAAAATATGAAAACATGTTTCCTACAATTGGCCTATGTGTTAGAAAAATCTTTTTAAGGATAGTTGGATCCCAAATTGAAATAAAAAAAGTCTTTTCCTCAACTAGAATCTCTACTAATATTAAGATATGTTGTTTACAATTAGAAAATTTCAACAAATTGACCTTTGTCAACAAAAATTGGCCTAGTGATCTTAGGATAGGTTGTAAATCCCCTTTTAGTTTAGTAGATTTGATTGAAAATGATGTCAATTTAGAAAAGGTACTATTAAAAAAGTTTGAAGGAGCTTTCGAAATGGATAAAATTGTGGAATTGTAAATTTTAAATTATTATTATTTCCAAGTTCTCATTTAGTTTTGATAAAATTTTAAGTGAAAAATATTTTAATTAATAAAGAAAGTAAATTATTAATTACTTGATTAAATATTAATTTGTGAAAAATGTAATAAATAGGTTGTGAAAACCAGATTTGAAAACCGACTATTATCATATATGCCAAAACTACCACATCTGAGAATTGAATGAGTTTGGAAAAATTAAATTTTTTGATACCTTGGTTGGTTTTACCAACCAATACTAGTGGGTGCCCATGGCCGAAGGCCACTGTGAAGCCCCCTGTGTGAAATCCAGGTCCCAAAATTGAGATCCCACATCCTGAAAAGTTTTCAGGTTTGGGTCTTCGAAACCGCGAGTGTGAAAATCCAGGCCCCAAAGTTGAGATCCCAAGTCCTGAAAACCATGTCCTGAAAACCATATCCTAAAATTTCCCAGGTCTTTTTGCCTGGCCTGGCCTGCCTTGCCCCTGCCGCCCGGCCCTGGCCGCCCCTGCTGCCCTGCCCCTGCCCTACGACCTACCTACCTACCAAGATGATGAAGCAGACGAAGAAGAAGAGTCGGAGAGGAGAACCGGCCTCTGCATTTTAATTCACCGGCAGAACCGGTTCTGCCATAGAAAATGCAGGCCGGTTCTGCCGGTGAATTAAAACGCAGAACTGTCGCGTCCACCGGCAGAACCGGTTCTGCCATAGAAAATGCAGGCCGGTTCCGCCGGCGGATTAAAGCGCGGAACTGTCGCGTCGGACGGACGGACGCACGCACGCACCAAGTGAATTTATATATAAGATATGGCTATAAATCAGAAATAAAATACAAAATTTTAACCCATCCTTTTATATGAAAACCAAACATATGAATATGATGATTTCACCTTTTTCACTTTTGGCAACTGAAAACCTTCAAATTTTTTCAAATCTTTAATTTCCCTTTTTGGCAAAATTTGGCCAGTAAAGAGTACGCTGATTGGATTCTATGGTAGGATCAAACGAATTATTCTATGGTGAAATTGTGGTGAGATTGTATGATTGCATTTGATATCATATTGTAAGATCATACTTCATTTGTGTTTCAATTTTGTAAAACACTACGATGGTGGTGGGATATTGTTATTAGAAGTCTTGTGGTCTCATAGACAATGAATGGTGTCAAATTTGTTGTGTTGGATGGGAATTTGTCCCATTGGTTAGGTGCACGTGGTGAAATGTCATGTTTTTCTTGTATCACATGATTCTATTATACAAAGGACATTCTCTTTCTTGATGTCATTGCAAGCTAGCTTCCTCATTTATCGATTTTGTTCGTAAAGGTTAGAATTTAGAACCCACATCCAAGTTTTTAAAAATATGACAACCTACCTTATTCTTTTCTCAAAAGGCTTTTGTTTTCTTTGGTGTGTGTGTGTTGTTTTTTGGGGGCTTAGAATAAATTCTTATTGCAACACACAATCTAAGAATTGACAACTACCTTATTCTTTGCTTCCTATGCACGATGTTGGAACCATTGGTGGTGGCTTTACCTTGTAGGTCTAGTAGTATATTTTGTAGCAATCCTCATGGCAATTTAATCCCTTGTAAGGTTGGACAAGTAGTCTTTTTGTATGTATGTGAATTAGGAATTTTTTCATGTATGATGTCATGTGAATGGCAAGGTTGGGTCGATAAGAAATTCCATAAAACATGGTCCAACATTAAAGTTGGTATGATGTGTTGCATGTGCCAAGGTTCGCTAATATCCACACCTAAAAAAACTCATGTTGTACATTATTTTCCATAATAGCATGTTAGTGTGGCTTGCCATTAGCCCAAGTGTGAATTGGATTACATAAATGTTTCAAGTGTGAGTAAAATCCTAACAACAAAATTCAATTGTGAAAAAATATTGAATTTTTTAATTAATTTCTAATGACAAAAATTACTTAAAATCTCCCCCATGTTCAGTCTAAAATTTAGAATATCATCTACAAGAAATCTTACTCATTGAGGGCTTTCCAATAGTGCTAAAAGCTTGCTCAATTTTTCCTACAATTTTATTTTTTTGGTGATTGTTGAATTCTTTTGTAGCATAGGTTTAAATCTTATAATACCACCTTGGTGTATGCCCTAGTCACTGAGTCTTTCCAAGAGCACCAAGAATGTGGTGCCAAGTGGTGCCATAGTTTTGGAGTTTTGAGCATGACATACAAAACATAACACAACAAACTACCTTCATGAATAAACACATCATGTTAATAAGGGGTATGAACTATGAACAATGTTGGTTGGTCATTGAATTTTGACTCAATTATCAAGCTTATTATTAATAACCTACCAATTAGTTATTGATTTTTCATAATTAGTTAAATTGATAATTTCCTAGTATTGAATTTTCAAAAATCTAATAACCTACCTAGATGACCAAATTATTGTTTAGGTAAGTTATCAATCTTTGAACATTATAACCAAAAACAAAAAAGATAGATCATTTTTTTAAAACATTATGATTGGTTAATAACACTAGGATAACAAGTGATAATCAATTAGTTATTTGATAACCTACCTTTATCCATAATCAAGAAATATTACCCAATTTTTTTAATAACCTTCTTGGCAACCAAACATGGTTGTCACAATGTCTAGGCATCCATCATGACACAATGCCTCCCTTTGCATGTAAACATAACCCAATGTCACATCAAAATAGGGTTAAACTAAGTCAATTTAAGGTCAACCTAGGCCAAAGTTCATATCAAGCCTCCAAGGCAAGGATAAGAATGATTGAAATTGGACCTATTTCCAAAGTTCATATCAAGCCCCCAAGGCAAGGATAAGAATGATTGAAATTGGACTTATTGGGTAGATGCAAGCTACAATGGCTCACTTTTGTAACATTAACAATGTTTTTTTCCTAGGTACGTTTTATTCAAATGCGTATGGTAATTAATATATTTTTAAATCTATTAATTGGGACTTGGATCTAGAATAATAATTTCATTATGAAAATAATTGTATGACGATTTATTGATTTAAAAAAAATATTTGTTAGTAGTAATGAACTTTTGAAGTTGAAAAATATGGATTAGTCGTCTAACTCGAACATCACAAAATGAAAAAAATCATATTGATTCACATTTCATATTTGTTATTGGGACTCGTTATATAATGTAATGTAAAATGATAAACTCATATGAGGAATCTTTTCCTTGAAAACTTTAACCGTTTAATAGTTAAGGACTTTTGAATGGTTAAAATTTGACCATATTTTCATAAGTTTATATGAGTTGCAATTTTTGTTTGTTTTTAAATTTCTTTGTTTCAAAAACATATGTTTTTGAATGTTTTAGATGGGGCATTATTCCTATGCACTTTGTGAGTTTTCCTTTTAGGACTTTCAAATTTTTAAATGACATCAACTACATTAAATACAAGTTTTCACATAGATTTGGGAAGGTTTGTAGGTGATTGAACATGCATTATTCAAAGATTAAATTTAAAAAACAAATTAATAACAACCATGTCCATTTTAATAATTTTAAATCATCTTGTATGGACTTGTAGGGAATGTAATTTTTGCCAATATTGAGCCACCATAGCTTGCATTTACTCTGTTTCAATTGCCATACACCCTATGGTGATTGAAATGGCTTTCAATCACCACATTTTGGAATTTTCAATTACCACTAATTTTTGTGCCACCAAAATTTCAATCACCACCTTTTTTTTATCACCATAAAGTTTTCCATCACCAAAGGTTTGGTAGCCAACATTTTTGGTTGCCATAGATTTTTCCATTACCAAAGTTTTGGTCACCACATTTTTTTTCGATCGCCAATTTTTTAATTATCACACAATGACTTGCAACCAAACTACGATAACAAATAATAAGGGGTATAAGGGTTTTCATCCAATGAAAATTTTGGCCAATTATTTTTTTATCCAAAAGGTTTAGGAAAAAATAATCCAAAAAAATTGTTTCTAAAGTGGAACTCGAATCAATTTTCCAATATTTTTACAACATCATAACTTTAGAGAAAATTTCCACAACAAAAGCATGAAAATTTTGGGGACATGAAATGATGGGATGCATGTTATTTACTTATGCCTTTAACATGTGCAAAATGAAAAATCACAATATGAATATAAAGTCCAATATCACACAAATTTCAAATATAATGACACATGACAACATGATTCCTTGAAAAAACTTGATTTTTTTAAATCACCAAATTCACAACATGTCATTTTTTACAATTCATACAAATTACATTAAATTTTGTATGAATTAAGTACAAACGATATATGTCTTATGGCTACCTTTGATAACATTCTTTAAGTGGAGTCCAATTGTATGGAAGCGCCATCAACATGTGCACAACATGTTGAATGGTTCATCATGCCTTCGGATTCAACTCGTACATGTCATGGATCCCTTGCTAAATGACATTTTTGGTTGAACTACCCACAAAACAATTAAATCACAATCCTCACGCCATATCACATTTGCAAGTTTGCCCATTGAATATATTCAAACCTCAAAGTTGTTTCGTGTTGTTTGGCCATTTAATAAGGGGGATTTGGAATTCCCTGCTTGTCATGAACAAAAAACAATTATGGGGCCACCCACTAATGCACTTTCCTTGTGTTGATAAAATCATGTTCCCTAACAAATGCATATAAAAATGAAGTCATCTTTTGCATGCATCCGGTTTCACCCCAATCACACACACCAATGTACATAACATCTAGTTTGTCAAAAAATGTAACATGATGTTGATTTTTAACACATTATGAGAAATCATGTCCTTTGCAACTTGTCTTATTCAAATAAAAAATGTCTTTTAAAACTAGTTTGCAACTCAAAATAGTTCTAAAGGACATTTTTTAGTTGCATAGGACAAGTTGCAAAAGACATGATTTCTCATAATGACAAGTCATTGTGCAAAATTTTAGAATGGTGTATAACATTCAAAATGTTCATGAATGCCCATGCTAACTTCACACAATTTCACCTAAAGGCCACATATCATGTTCACCCTTTTATATTCAGCCTTTTTTGCCACAATAACATTCAATTGTTCAAAATGGGCAGGTACTTCATATTGTAATCCAACATTTCTAAAGCATAATGGTGTGAGTTGTATGTTTTTGCTCAAAATTCTAAAGTTAATTGTCCTACTTGCAATATACACTTCTTGGTTTAGGGGTTCATTTAGTGTTGTGGAGGCATAATCACATGAGATGCAATAAACATCTATAGACCATATTCACTATGGTTCACAAATTTTGACTACCATTTGACACTTACTTGGACTACTAACTATGAGTTTTTGAACTATTTTAAATCTTCCTACTTGTTTTTTGTTTGTTTGAATTGTTTACATTTGGCTTTAAATGAATTGGCATTAATTGTAATGTGTTCAAGTGGCATCAATCCGTGGAAATGCAAGATATGTGTTTCAGATGTTTATACATGGTTGTATGGGTGTTTAGCAATGGGGTGTATTAATCTACATATGTTTAGTGCATCCTACATGATTAGGATGTAGGGTTAACCATATTAACTTGCAACCAACATGTCAACAAAACCATTTTTGGGGTTGATCTACTGATGTATAAAGTCACATGAAGTGCAATCATGAAGTTTAAGGTATTGTCAGACCAAATTGAACATTGAAATAAATTTGTATATATGTGTTGCAACCCTAGCCTTAGGCTCGCGATTAAGGCAAGGGCTTGCAAGGGTGTGAGCCAAGAGGGAAGCCTGGGAGCCACATCTCATGTTCCCGGTAGTGTAGGAGAGTGTGAGGGAATGAACCCTCACACATCCAAGTGAACTCCCACTTTGGGAGTTGGAGTCCCGATGGACTTCTGAATTTTCAAAGAGTAATTTCAAGGGTCAAAACCCATTGGATTGAAGAGTTCCCTATATCATTGGAAATCTCTTGGAACGAAGATGTCTAAAATGAGCTCGCATGACCCATTTGAACACTTAAAACACAAGTTATGGCTAAAAGAAGGGCCGGGAATCAAATTGGCAATCTGACCCCCAACCACTAAAAGTTGGGAATCGCCCCCATTTCCTTGTGTGCAGGTGTCATACAACATATTGCTTTATACATCATCTCAATCGGAAGTATACACACAAAGTTATGGGCCCCCAAAGTCAGAGGAGTTCCAACTTTGGGAATTTCAAAACTCCCCACTTGAGAGTTTCGAGACAAAATGACATTTGGGTGCTGGTCTTGTGGCCAGGCACAAAATATATTATAAGGGGGAAGGTGGTGACTTCCCCCAAGTATGGGCCGTGGTGAGTTTTGTGAGTCTGTGTTTGCATGTGACTTGTCCATGCACTAAAGTGCTCCAACTACACACTAATCAACTTGTTGTTTGATTTGTGCAAGTCCGTGTGAGTAATTGAATTGCTTGTCAATCTTCCTAGTCCCATCCTAGAACTTTAGCACGCCCCTCTACCCTCGAAATGCTGCAAGCCAAGGAGTGCGCCCCAACTCCTTCTCCTTTTGTTGTCTCTACCTTTGGACTCGCAATTGAGTCCATCAAGGAGCTTGGGGGTGCGTCAATATGGATTTGTAAATTACTCCAAAATTAGATATTGAACTTGTTTTCTTGATTTTTTAATAGTTGTTTTTAATAAAATATGTGCAAGTAAGTAATTTGTAGTCAATTACACATTGAATTGTGAATGGCATAAGTTGCATTTCTTCATGACACTATCTAAATTTGGTTATGATAAATTTTAGCACACTATACATAGGTGTAGATCTAAGGAAAGTCTATTTTGTATTCAATTCTAAAATTGCATGTAGAAAAAAATGGGCTACATAAATCATTAAAAAATAATAATGAAAAAATAACAAATGTAGTATTTTTTTAAAAATACAGCCACAATAAGATTATTTTAATAATGAACATTATCACACTCTTGGATATGATTTGCAGCCAAAAACAATTTTTTGCATTGGATGGACTACATGTGTTGTGAATTGTGAAATATAACTTAGAAACTAACTAGCCTATGAAACAAATACCTATACCATTTACCTATACCATTTACAACATCTATTAATTCATGCATTATTTCCTTTGTTTATATAGCATATTCAAAAGCAACATATTATTAAATAAGACTAATTACTAAACATTAATGCATGTTAAATGTGATTTTAATTAGTGGAGGGATTATTAATGTCCACATTATAATTGTTGACTTGGTAGCATGACATGTTACAATAATGCATGGAAATTATTAACAGATTTTTGCAATGGCACATGATTGATTACAACCTAATACATGTGTTAAATAAATTGCAATCCAAGTGTTTAGAGGAGCTTGAGGACATTGTTCTAGACTTGGGCACTTTCTACTTTACAATCTTAGCTTCTACATTCCTTTTCCATCAAATTTCCATAAACATTTTGCTTTTTACTTTTTATAAGCAAGTTTGGTTATATCAAGACACACAACAGTGTGGCTAGCAAAGGAGTTAGGGAGCATGGATTTGAATACTTTAGCAAAGTAGTTGGATTACCATCTAAAGGGTTTCGTCCTAGGCATCCAAATTTTAGCTATGTTATTGTGGAGGATTAAAAAGTTTTGGGGAGCTAGGTGTCCCAATAGCCATGGTTTCAAGTATAAAAAATAGTTCATTGATGTGAAAATGGTTTCTTATGTTGAAGAGTTGTGGCCCAAAGTGCATAAAGGTTTCTGATAACAAATAATAAAATTAATTTATCTTTTACAAAAGGAGTGTTGGCTAATAAAAAGGGATGTGATGTGAATTGGGCAACTTTTACAATACAAATACAATCTCGAGGGTCACAAACACACAAGGCAAGCTAAAAGCTACCATGCCAAAAAAGGACTTAACATTTCATGGCCATGAAGGCGAAATTAGCAAAGAAGCAAGCTCTAGATATTGAGGTTGCTTGGTGTTCAAATGGCATAACATCACCTAATTCTTCAAAAGATAAGCAAATTGTTCTTGAGGATGCAAGTGGTTTAAAGCTTAAAAATTCAACGTATGTGGCAGCGGAATGTGGAGTTCAGACCAACCACAACAATGAAAAACATGTAGCATTCCAATACACTGGAAGTGGATCTAATTAGACTACAACCAAGGATACCTATGGTAACCATGGCAAGACAAATGCACATATGTAAAACAAAAGTGATGGTACTTTGCAAGTTAAAATGAACAAGGCCATGAAAGAGCTTGACCCATGCCGACATCTTCTACAATTGTCTACAACAACCCAATTGGATTTGCAAAAACAAATTGTAGAGTATGAATCAAGACTATTTAGTTGCAAAAGCATTTTGGTTGAAAAAGAAATTGTATTATCTAGTCTAAAACATGATTTTCTTCACATGGATAAGGTTGTTGAAAGTTCAAAAGAATGTTTACTTTTGGCACTATAACAAAGGCAAGCATGTGAGGATGAAGGTGTTCCATATGAATTAACATAGATTGTAAATGCAAAGCTAAAAGAATCTGAAGATACATACAAAGCATTACTAGAAGATAAACAATTGTGGCAAGGTCATATCAACTCACATTTGGAGATGGTTGACAAATGAAAAATTGAGTAAGGGTGCTATAACAAGAATATTTGAAATTGCTAGAAACACACTACAAGTAGTATGGTATGAATCTTAACAAATTTGACAATGTGCATAATGAGTTGGATGTAGTGGTAGAATTGTTGGAAGAAATGAAGGGTACAAATGAGAGCATTTAACATGAAACTCTCTAGAATTACATCAAATGAAGTTCACCAGGTTGTTTTGGTGTTGAGTCCATTTTGATTATGTGGGGAAAAAACTTTATAGGTACATATTGAAAGATGATTTAGTACTTAGTTCAATATGGACAAGAGAATAAATGCAAACTTCAAATTTTATAACTTTGAATTATGGTTCTATATGTATATACACATATGAAAGTTGGTCTTCACAATCCTAAAATTTCAAATGGATTCATAGTTTAGTCATTTATAATGGAGCACATACTAAACAGTCGGGTCCTTCAAGTTGGTGCTTGTGCTTGAAATATTGGGCCATGCCATAAATCTGGATCAATAAACAAAATCATATTTAAGTCAAAATCATATATTAACATGAATTTTGTAGACTATGACATCATAAAAGTTCACATATTTTCCAAAGTTAAATTCCAAATGCTAGAAAGTATGTACATTCAAATTGTTCAAGCTACAAAATGCCATCTCCAATTGAAAACATACCAAAGCAAGCATAGACTTTAGATCTTAATCACTTTTGGTTGGATTATTTATAACTCTTCTATCAATAACTCTTATGTCCATACTAGGTCCTCACCATAAGTGCAACCTTTGGTATTCAGTTGCTACAACAAACAACATAAATTCATGTGAATTCAAAATATACCATGTTTCTTGTCTATCAACTTGCAAGTTATAGGACATTGAATGTACAAAACACAACTAGGTCAAAAACATAGAATGTTGTTTAAAATACCTATCAACTAGGAATTATACATACATGCTTCTACTTCCCTTAATAAGAAAATAGAAAGTTGGAATGCTACATTGTTCTTCCCATGCTCTTTGGATGAAATGGCAAGTTTTTGCATTCCTTCAACATCTATAAGTGTTGAATGTAATAGAAATAAACCACTCAAATCCACTACATGCCTTAAACACTTTTCCGCAACATCCAATTATGCCAGATAGCCACAACATCATGTGAGAATTCAAGTTTAGAGTATCTAGAAACAAGGCATCAATTGGAATTTTTGTAAGCAATTAAGATTAGATCAAGCTCTAGAAACTTGTAATAATATTGATAATTACACTAGGTTAGGCCACAACAGAAATCTTATTTGATGAATAGAAGTTATAAAAGCATAATCCCTAAATATAAATTTTGCACAAGGAACTTAGAAAGAAAACCTTTATTGAATTTTCCTACACAGAACCCTTAAAAAATGTTTTTTTTTGTTGGAAAATCAATGTATTGGAATGAATATTAACAATAGCCAATTAAATTGACACTAAGTTGTCTAACAACTCACCAAATTTAAGAAATACCTTGCTAGCAAACAAAACAAGTTATTTTAATTGCTTCCATTTGGATCGACTCTGGCCTTCTTTTAGTAATAGCTTGCACACAGCCTCGCTTATATTAACAAATAACAAACAACTTGATGTTCATAGTTGATAACCTTTGCTATGCGGCAACACTATCTATAAGTCCCTATAAATTGACAATAGTGAATTATCGTAGCATCCACTACATTTAAAAAAAAGTTATAGCTCTAATAAACATTATAATGGAAACAATGTTGGAAAAAGATAGGAACAAAACCTTTGCAATCCCAAGCTTCCGAAGTTGTACAACAAGGTCAAAATTCTAGTCTAGATCTGTGGTAATTTCAAGAGCATCCTCCAGCATTCCTTTTGACTTTAAGAACTTTGCCACACTCCAATCAACACAAAAGTTATAAACTTCATTTGTGGCAAATAATCTCATCCCCACCTTCACAAAGATTGGCCAAAATGACTTACATGTGTTCATATGTTTTGTTGGAATTTCAAGTAGGTAAAGTTTCATGCACCCTGTAGAAATTCCCTCACAATATAGGATTCTTATACTCAATCGGGCTCAACAATAGTGTGTAGCTCATTACATTGCAAACACCATCCATAATCAAGTAGCTCCAAATCACTTTTTGAACTAACAATAAAGTAGTGTTACAAATACAACAATAGAGTAGTGAAATTGTACTCTCTAGTGTAGAAATTGAGCTTCTATGCCTGGTTGGTGTCTAATTTCATTATAGGAAATGAGGGTTTAAACCTTTCATTCTAGGGGAATGGGAACTTTAATTGCAAGGGTAAGTGAACATTGAACAATGTAATTTCATTAAGAACTTTAAGTTCATTCCAAAAAACTTTCAAGAAAAGGACCCTCATGTTTGAAATCTAATTCTTGGTAAATCAAATAAACTGAGGGCTAAAAGTTTATAAATCTCACTACAAGATCCAGCATGTTAAGTACATACCTCCAAAAGTTGAACCTCTAGACTTGATGAAGTCCATTATGTTAAAGAATGTGCCATAGATTGTGTGACAAATTTTGAGGCAATTATGAAAGGCAAAAAGTGACTTTATTCAATTGAAACATAATGCACATCCAAGAAAAATCACACCTAAATTAAATAAGATGCATGCTTACATCTCCATCCTTTGGACAATGGTGCATGTAAAATTATCTCACATTGATTGAGTTGAAATCATGATGCACATCTTTTTTCTTGTTCATATTTGCCACAACAACCAAACAATATACTGAAATTCAAATAGGAAACACAAAAATATGTACTTAGATCTTACATCAATTTGATATTAAGATGCATTCCATGCAATTACCCTCAAAGAGCCAAGTTAGCACATTGACATATGAGCTATATTGTAATTAAAATTTGTCATAGGTTTAGACATATGTGATACCCGCTTGGAACAAAAAAAATTCAACAATAGCAATTTTTGGAGTATAATCTTTAGTTAAGTCCTTGTATAATCATTTTTTGGCCTTTCCTAGTTGCATAATCAACCAAAACTTTTGTAGGGCTTCAATTTTCTTTCCTCTTTCAAGGTGCTACATCCTTCTCCACATGGTTCCCTAATTGGAAATTGATAACTAGGGCAACTTCCCCATTCATCTAGGGTCCACACTAGGCATACCAGACATTACGTCTAATGACAACAACTTTTCATTTTCAAGTGGTCGCTATGTAGGAACACCAATTTTAAGCCCACATGGTTTGGACACAATTGCTTATACTTCATCAACATGTGGCAAAGGTGAACCGTCCATACCTTGAACAATTGGTTGATCAGCCAAATGTTCATGTACTTGCCTTCTTGGAGGCTTTATAAGGCACTGGTTTTCCTTGTCATTGAAATGTTCAACAACTTCTTTCTTCCCATCTTTGTCATCCAAGAGGTCATGAAATTCAATTTGTTGGTTCTCCTTATCATTAAATAGGTCAACACGATCAAATTCAAATGTCATTGAGGTAGTTTTAGGTGACACCTTGGGAGAAACATCAATGACTGGAATAGGTATTGGGGGTATTAAGGAGCCTCTAGAAACAACCAACAAATTCTTGCCACCAAAATTTTCTATTGTGTCATCAACCTTCATCAAGGGAGAGGCCCCTTACATGGGAATTATAAATATACATTGCAAACATATAATTATTAACAAAAATGTTGTATGATGTAGATAAATACTCTCATCAAAAAGCTGGAACAAAATGATGCAAGTACTAATGGCTATTCAACAAGTAAAGCTACTAGATGTTGAATGTATATTGATATAATAGTTGCTATTGGATGTATGATCTAAACAAATACACCAACTACTAGAATCTACATGAGTAGTTGGAACAAAATTATGCAAGTACTAATGGTTATTCAACAAGTAACTAATGACTATGCTACTTGAAACAAGTAAGTTCAAGTCATCATGTAGCCACATAATTAACAAGTAAGCTATGAACCAATAAGTAGTTAGCCACTACATGAAACAAGTAAACTGCATTGTTTAACAAATACTAATAGCTGACACATTTAAGATGTCAAGCAAGTAAAAATGGATACGTGGTAGTTCCCACCAAGTAGCCATTACTAAAACACATAAAACTCTACATCTAACAAATAGCCAACAAATGCAACAAGTGACATGGTCATGGTTAGCAAATAGGCACTCCAATGCAATTAAAATAGCTAGTACATGCCCATAAAGTACGATTGTGTTCTTGCAACTAGATTGCAAGTAAACACCCACCACATTGTGTTGACAAGTAGCATGACAAAAAATTAGTAATACCTAGTAATTGTAACAAGGAAGACAATGTCCATTAAAAAAACACGAACAAGATGAAATAAAGTCTATCAAAAAACAACACAACCTCGAGAAGACATCCGACAAATATAATTTGTATAATTAAATTAGAATGATTATCAGCAAGTAAAAAATTATATAATGTTGCGAGACACAAAACATGTGTTTCTTGGGTGTGCAATCACATCCACAACCAATGTGAATGTGAAACCTTAAAATTGAACATTAGATTTAATTTTGACCATTTGAGTAGGTGGATTTCTTACTACAACACAAAATATATGACTATAATATAATATTCAACCAATATAATGTTTCCTTGCATAATGACCCACCTTCCACATTTTGTGCCTAAATCTATAAAATTTGGCCATGGCTGCATAAAAGTTGGTTGCAAATTTGTTTGAATGCAAACAAAATGTGTTGTGTTGAAAGTTTAATCTTTAAAAAGGTTACAAGTGATGCCCAATGCAAAGATACATTGGACAACATTCTTAACCAACTATTCTTGAAGCAAAAACCCTAAAATCACCATCTCTTGATATTTTTTCCAACATGTATTTAAAAATTAATAGTCATTGAAAGGAAAACTAGAAAGAATCCAAAACCTATCAATAAAATTCAATCAAAAAATCAAGTCACATTTTCAACACACACACACTTGGACCACTTGTGACTCAAAAACCATGCCTACATAAAAGTTCAAAATCTTTTGGTAAAGTGAAAAACAACTCACAATGTGGGGATGTTGAAGGTTGCAAATTACTTCTAGTGGCACTCCTTTTGCCACTCCTTGTGATGACATTGAATCCTCTTTTCAACTTACCCCTCTTCAACTAGATAATATTGTGCTTGAATATTGTGTTTTGAACTAAGCAAACTCTAGCATCTTCCCACAAATTGCCTTCACACAACTAATACTACCACTCTCCAACAACATTCCCACATTGAAGTGGTGATATGTACATTTGCATGATGAAGTACAAATGTTGTTGAAGTAGAACATAGACCACAAATTGTGCATGGCTCAACAAAAAAAACTCATGGACTTCCCACTAGCATGGTAGTGGGATTTTTAATGGGCAATGGGTTGGTGGAAATACCATAACCATTTGACATATGATGTATCTAGTGTAATAAGCCTTTCATTAAAAGTTGGTTATGGCTGCTTTCATTATCAAACAATTGAACATCAACGCTCACAACTTCCAATTGTGTTAAGGCTAGTTCATGTTCTTTTTTGCCTTCATGCACTTTCTCCCTTTGGTTGTTAACCAAAAATAGTTGAAACTCAAAATCTCTTTCTCTCTTCTTCAAATTGGCAACTATTGTTGCCACCATAGCCTTGTATTTCTCCACAACAATGTAATCCAAAGTGACATCCAAATCTTCACATTTCAACTAACATTTGGCAAGTTCTTACTAAGCCTTATCCCTACTTTTGTTGAACTTCCCTAGCTTGCACTCATCTTTTTCCAAGGACTTTTTCAAGTGAATCAGTGTGGTTGCCCAAGATCAAACTTCCAATTGCAAACATTCTTTCTCTGTTAACATAATTGACTTCTTTGGACACTTGGTCTACTTTACATTCTCTGCATCTTCCAAAAACTTCTTAACTCATGTAATATCATGTAGCATGAAAACCTTGAAATCATTCATGCCTCAATTAGAAAGCAATCATCATCTTGGCACCTTCCATCACCAAGGTGCTTGTGAGTCTAATCACCACTTTGTGTTGTAACGACCAAAGTAGTCTTGTGTTTCAAGGACGGTGTAGGCCATGTCACCCTTTTCAATTGTTGATGTGTTGTATCATGTGCATATTGAGCTTAGTTCATTAGGTGGCCTTTGTGTTATGCCAACCAACCATGCAAAAAATGACTAGATAGTCACCATTTGGGGGAGGATGTGCATAGACATCCTTGTACAACTTGAGGAACATTTCACAATCTTGCATAGTCAAAAATTCATTGACAATTGCTTTCCAACCATTTTGTTACCTAACACCAAATGTAAACACAAGTTCCTCATGCGTCACCAAAAATTCCTTGATGTCTTTGCAAGGATTTAGACCTACATCGTCAAGTTCCAATTTTTTGGCAAAATCAAAGACATTCCACTCTAAACAATCAAAGGTTTGACTCACCCTCACAACTTTTATTTTTCTCATTTACTCACTGAATTGTCTCTCTTATTCTCACATCTAACAAGAAGGGGTTCGCTCTTTACTGCTGAGGATGCCATTGAAACTAGTGAACTAGAATGTAGAACACAAGAAGTTCAAAACAAGAAGCAATTACAAATGCATTTGAACAAAAAGTAACAAAAATCTTCCAGATATTGAACCCCACAATAATTTAAAGATTATAATGTAATTTGAAGATCATAAGAAGATGAAACCTAAGTTGTAAGAACCTTAAGGTTGCATAGCGCACACAGAGCTTGGTTTGACCCACCAAGAGTTGGTGCCATGAACTTTTGATGATAATGGCGATGGCAGCTATGCCCCCCCCCCTCCCCCCCTCCCTTCCCCCACCCACTTCTTGCTTTGCCCCCTATCCTTTTATGTTCATCAAACCCTAGAGCATGGGCTTACACTTTGACCTCCCCCTACAATTAACTATTTTTCAAACCCTACAAGGCAAACAATTAGCCAAAAAAAAATTGAGAAACATTTGAACATTGATTTACTTTTAGATTTTTTTTTTAAA
>Ga0209208_10005104_pt1 | contig 18373 bp, 8 predicted proteins | sample S1TSphfallax_3_FD_187694 | JGI IMG/M metagenome (GOLD analysis project Ga0209208, IMG submission 187694) | Host-associated microbial communities from peat moss isolated from Minnesota, USA - S1T2_Fd - Sphagnum fallax MG (SPAdes) (version 2) | ecosystem: Host-associated > Plants > Peat moss >... | reverse complement strand
TGTACCAAAAGTACAAACGTTGAAGCATCCTTCACATTTTTGGCTACAAAAATCCGAGAACCCAATGGAGAAATCTGTCTATTTTCCAAGACTTCTGGAGAATTTGGGCAACCAGAAAGCTAAAAAACCACATATTTCACGCCATTTAGAACAAAAAAAACCAACTGGCTAAATATAGACCAAAATCCCCTATTAGTCATGTTTTTGGGATTGTGGGATTTTTGTTTTCGTCTTTTTCCTGGGGTTGGGTAAAACCCATTGCTTCATCATGTTTCCGCTTCCTTCCAAATTCTTCATCAAGAGGGAATATACCTAATAGGGTGAACCAGCAGCTTCTACAGTGAGACCCTGATTTATTCTTGCGCATGGGATGATAATTCATAATGTTTTAAAGAAAAGCAAGAAAATGGGGTTTTAGGTTTTTACTATGGTACCTAGGTAGGTGCTGGTTCACCCAAGGAAGCATAATAGATCAAGAAGCCCTGCCAGAAACATAGAAAGAAAGATAACACACGCACTACAAGGGGCTTCTATTCCCTTTTAACTTTTTGTTTTTTCTTTTTAGTTTGTCTTGTTTAGGTTCTAGCACATGATGTGATTAGAGATGTACTTTTTCCATATGTTCAAATTGAATAATTTGGGAAGGTTCCTTGCCAAGTACGGTAACTAGTTTTTTTCTTTTTGTTTGGTGCAATTGTTTTTTATTTTTGAGAAAAAATTGATGTTTTAAACAATTTCCCAAGAAAATCTTTGAAAATCTCTAGGTTTCTATACATGGTTCAAGTAGGTAGCAAAAAAAAAGAGGATTTAATTTTAATTTTAAACTAAATAATGAAACTTTATTTAAATTTGCAAAATCAGCTGAGGGGTGATCACCGCCTTGGCTTCATCACAAAATTGAAGAAAAAAGAAAAACACTGATGGAAACACTTAGAAGCATGTTGAGAGATTCATGTGTTCCCATGATGAAGTACATAACAGTGTCAAGTTCCCTACTTTGCGTGCCATTTGGATGATTTAAGGTTTTGAGTTGCATTAACCTCTCATGAGGTACAACTGAACTTCTTATGGAGCTGCAAAATGTCGATTAGAGAACCAGTTTAGTTTAGTTTTAAGTTTTCCCAACTTTGTAATGTAGCATGAGTTGCAATCAACCACAAGGCAATTTCACCAAATTTGACCCCAAAAATGTTGAAAGTAAAATTTTTTAGCATCCTTTCTATACATTGTTGGAAACTGATGTACAAATCTGTCGATTTTTCTACAAGAAATTTCAATATGTGGTGATCAAAAACCCTGAAAAACGCTATTTTTTTGTCATTTGGAAAACAATAATCCCTAGCTGGCAAAATTAACAAAGAAAAACAATGCTGTAGAGAGAACATGTTCTCAATGCCGTCACATGATTACGCTTGTGTAGCCACAAGACTACTAAATGGCGTCCATTAACTGCTTATAATGTTAGCTTTCCCAAAGATTTTGCAGGGTTAGAACTGGTCTATATGATACAACCATTCACTCCGAAGTAATATACAATTTACAAGAAATGTTACCATGCTATTTTGTACAGATATATCATATATTTTCAATCTGTCAAAAGTTACTCAGTGTAGCCAAATGGTTCTGTAAAAGGTGAGCCTGTAATCATCAACAGATTCCTACTACATTCTCGGCATTTAGGGTTTTGTAAAGTGAAACAAATTTGTTATCAACATATTACTTCGATCCCCCAGGCCAGCTCCCCGTGTTACATAAATTTAATATTTACCCTCCACAAATGATACCTAGTGCAAGCAATTTCACAAGATTTATATGAAAATCACTTGAAGATAAAATGGTTAAATACTAAAATATTCCAGTATAATGCAGTTTTAAAGTACATAGGTGGTGTATTTTCTTAACAATAATTGCACAGATTTTTTCTGATTTACTTTGATGGATTGATAAATATGCACTGGAGTATATCTTACTATATAATTGTGGTGTGAACTTAATGCATTATATTGGGCAATCTAATGGTATCAACTTATAGTAATTGCTATAAACTTTTCCAACACACTCTAAGTTCTAAACTAGCCTGCAGATCTGAATGAACCTTGTGGTTCACTTGTGTGTGAAGAAGGTAAGTTTCTTGTTGGGACTAACTTATTACCACACCAGATTTTACATTGCCTGTTAAAAGCTGGTTGTTACACCGTTCTCCACAGTGGGGAACAAATGGAGAACAGAATGAAAAATCATTGGGCACTCAATGGCAACATGAAGGAATCATATGGCACACAATTTTGGTAACATTAAATTCCAAAAAAAACCCCCAATCCTCTCTACCTCCTCCCGCCAAAAGGAAACAAGATGGGCCTCTTAGGTGCATGTTGCCTCCCGCCATTGGGTGGAAGGATTATTATTGTTATTATGGGACACAAATGGACCAACTCCATTGCAAAGAAAAGAGAGAAAACACGCAAAGCAACCAGGACCAGAGGGAAACCCTAACCCTAAATCTCCGAAGGTAACTGAGGTTACGTTCGAAGATGTAGGTTTAGGGTTTCCGTCGATGGAACCTTTTTGCCATAGTGTGGTGTGAACACTGCATGTTGTCACACTGTTGGAGCTAATCATGTTTAGGTTCTGGCTACTTCACAATGCCGGCTAATGTACTCTGCCACTCAAGTCTAATTATCAATTAGTCCTTCTCACATCAACTTAGCCTTAACTCCGTGTTTGTCCAGCAATTCCCGTTGTAAACTAATAAATGTTTATCGAAATGAACCACATTGTAACCTCTCCTTAGCAAGGTCCAGATAGGGCAGATTTTGTCTAATCTTCTTGGATAGGCACTTGTTGAAAATGCAGTGCTCCCTATCCAGCCCTTGCCACTACTTTCTCAGGCTGGGAAGAATTTGTATTTTAATCGTGTTGGTCCCCATTTTTTGGCCTTGTGTGACTCACACCTTTTCATTAATTTTTGAGGGGACACTCTAGGTTCAATTTTTTTTTCCCCTTCCTTCTTTTGTGATGGGCATCTTTGATTGACCCATGACAGAAAAAAAACCTTAATTAAGCTTTGGGACGGTCCCAATATAGGTTTATTCATGTCCTCTTCTTTTGGGCTGGTTCTATAGGTTACAAGAGTAGAACTTAGTGCAAAGGATATGGGATAAAGGGAGGTGCTATTGGGAACATATTGAAAAACACATTGAGAACTTGATGGGAACACATCAGGAACAAAAATCCCCAAGAGATCCAACACCCTTCCCACCCTCCCCAAATGATAAAGACTGGCCCCTTGGGTGCATGCTGGTTCACCTCATTGGTTATCAAGAAATTCTGTGCCTACCTATGTTCTTTACCATTTTTGGCCTAGGATGATGGCAAGGGCATGAACTATGGGATACAACTAGGGTGGTCCTTATTTATTCATATTTGTATTAATTATATTAGGGTGCCTCCCAAGTTCTTTTTTTCGTCTTTTTTGGCAATGAGGCATTTGGATTGCACCATCACAGAAAAAACCTAAAACTTTGGAACCTCCCCTCCCAAAAGAAAAGTTTCTATTGGAAGATGGAGTGCCTCTCTTTTGGCCCAGCACATATAGGTGAAGAGATGGCAAAACCATAAGAGCTGTTGTACTTTAAAAGAAAAAAAAGAAGTGTGGCTCTATTGCAAATGTATTTAGGGAACACATTGGGAACAGAAAAAATCCCTACTACCCACCCCCAAAAAGGAAAATTTTTGGACCTCCTGGGTGCATGCTACATCACCTCATTGGTTGTTGAGCAAAGTTTCTATTCTTACATTTGTTTGCCACCATTTTCGACCTATGCTAATGGCCAGGCCATACAATTGGGGTACCTCCCCATTCCCCAAAATAGAAGCCCTTTGGCCCCGTTTACAACTTATATACATGAAAGTTCAACTTTGAACAAAGCATATGGGATGGGATAAAAGTGTGGTGCTATTCGGAACCCCTTGGGAACCTGATGGGAACCCCCTAGGAACAGAAAAAAACAAAAGAAACCCTCCCCACCCCCAAAAAGACCCAGAAGAAAAATGATTGGGCAGTCTTGAGTGCATGTCAAACCTAAGATTTTCTGTCGCCATTTTCACCCTAGGCTAATGGATGGAAACCTAACATATTCATGGGTGTGTATTTAGAAAGCCTTTCTAGGGTACTTATTCATCTTTGAATTATTTAGATGGGGGGTGCCTCCCAAGTTCAATGGGTTTTTTTTGGTGTGTTTGGCAATGAGCCATTTTTATTGGTCCATCAAATAAAATATACACTCCAAAGATAGAGTATAGAGTGCCTCCCTTTTGGCCCACCTACATAGGTGAAAAGAGGACAACTTTGGGCAAAGCAAAACGGATTCCTACATTTCTTTTGTCACCATTTTGAAACGTAGGCTAATGGCAGGGACAGATAATTTGGGGCTTTAGGGTTGCCTAATTTGGGGGCGTATTAAAGATTTGAAAATTTGTTGGCCTTGGTAGGCAAGGATACTGCTTTGTTTAGATTCATTATAGAGTATAGTAGCTTAAGGGATTTTGGCCCCTGGGTAATAGGTCTATTTTTATATGAGGATTTTTGAAAGAAGGATGATATTTTGGCTTGTGTTGAAACTTGAGAGATTAGTTCCAGAGTTATAATATCTTGAAGGATTTTGGTTTTTTTAAGACGAGTTTCTGAAGATTATATTTTTGCATGGTGAAATATTTGAGTTTCCATAATTCTTCTTTTGCCTGATGCTTTTCAATGTAAATGGCAAGGCCACAGAGTGACACACCCCTTGTTAGACTAATATAGAAAGTTCCAAATCCAATAGGTACTGCTAAACAGGGACTTGCCACAAGCATAACACAATGATAACTGAAGTGTGTAAGGCAGAGTACAAAAGAAGGAACAAGAGATGAGGGTGAAACAGTGTCATAGCCGAAAGAAACTCTGTCTTGCTGCTTCTTGTACTACCCAGTCCTGTGCTTCCTTTGTGAGATCTGACTCCATAACAATACAACCTATCCAATTGGGCACAATCAAATAAATTTTCATATAGTATCATGGTATCTGACCCTTGAACAAAAAGTTCAAAAAAGCTGAAAAATGATTTAAAATGAAAAAAAATAATTTGCGGACATAGTGAGCATCACTCACCACCGTCACTAATAATTCACAACCCTGTTCAAATTACATGCCCAAAATGTGTCTACTCAACTATGATTGACTGAGCTTTTTTACTGGCAATATGGATAGATTGAGGATGAAAGTAGCGCATAGTCTGTGAATGAATGAATGAATGAATTCACATGCTAAAAGTCAGGTTTACAAACAAGTTGGTAATGGCTTCTTTTCATCCATCAGAGTAGCAAAAAAGTACAGACGGTAAAAGAAAGTAGCATAAAAAGATTAATCATACATATGTATGATACCAATTTCCAACAACTGTAAATTCTGTCTGCCTGCCAGAAAGAATCTTACTTTAGGGGAAAGATAGCTGGAGGCTGGCAGGTATGTAAGTAAGTAAGTAAGTACTTGGTACATAAGTCCACTTGATGTCCATAGCCCACATGTTAAGTTTACAAGAGCAAACTTCAATGACCTACACAAGAATTGAAATAGTAAGTTGAATAGCAGGTTTGACAAAAAAAAATTATATTATTTTTAGATATGTTGAAATTTTCAAAAACTCAAATAATTAAATTATTTGTGAAGGAAATTGAAACATGTTTTGGGGTATCCATGAATATTCTATTGTGTGCAAATGGAATTTTCAAAATTAAATAATTATTATTATTTGTGATTTGGTTTCCATGATTTCTTATGATTTGGATTTTTTCTTTCTCAGCTTTCCCATCAATCCATGGAAGCAAATTTGATCCCCATCCGGACAGTGAGTGTAAGTGAAGTAATTTTAAAGATTTAGAAAGATTGCCAAAATTAGAAAAATTGAAAATAATGACTGCCACATTTCTCATATCAGGCAGGCTGCACTAGGTATGAACATTTAGCCCAATTTCGCCAAAAACATAGAGGGGATGCTTTACAATCTTTTACTTTCATACCTTGTTTATAAACAAATTTGGCTAAATCTTCCTATGGATGATCACCACTCTGCTGGCTACATTATCAAATTGACCCTAAGTCTTAAACCCTAGATTTAGAGGGGGGAGGGGTTTGTTTGTTCAATGCTGGAAAATAAAGAAAGGAGTTAGATGTTGGAGACAGAGTTGACTTTCATCTAGGTTTGAGCAATCTACCAATTTGGAGGATGTTGGTACAACCTTCCTTTGTTAAGTACCCAAATAAATAGCTTGACTACTACAAAGTGGAGTTAAGTACCCATTTAGAAGAAAAAATAACATGGCAAAAAACATTCACCCTAATATGTAAACAAATGTGTAATTTTGCAAGTTCAAGTTATGGTCATGTCCTTGGATCCAATGACTCATCAAAGGTACATTAGTCTGGGCCCTGGGGGCCAGAGAGCCTCTCTCAGCCTGGAGGGGGAGGGGTTGGGAAACTTACACATTGGCCTAGGCACATTAATTTGTGACTTAATCCTATTCATAGTTCACAATTATGTAGTTTTACACTTATTTATGTCCAATGTCAATAGGCTAATTAGTGGCCAAATTTGGAAGTGTTAATTATAAGCAAGAATTTCCAACTGAAGGCTTGGGAGTTGATTGCAGGGTTTTTTTCCTCTTTTTTTCTTTTTTCATATTTGTAATATAGCTGAACTGGCTTTTGATGCATAATAAGTTTAGCCAAATTTGGTTATAAACAGGTTATGAAAGTTAAAAAGTTGAAGATTCTTTCACATTTTTTGGCTACATGCTAAAACCCAATAGAGAAATTTGGCGATATTTCGCCCCCCCCCGCCCCCCCTCAATTTTTGTGATGTAGCTGAAGTGATGATCATGCAATTAAAGATGATTATTTAGCCAGATTTGGAAATATGTATATATATATATATATATGACAGTAAACTTCTCTTCACATCTTTTTCTTTTTGGTGGCTACCTATTGGAACTTAGGATACATAATTTGGATTTATTTTTTTCAATTATAAATTTGGCAACTAAAAAACCCCCCCCCAAAAACAGCAAGTTTTGATCATTTTGAAAAGAAGAAATTGCCACTTGGCAGAAAAAGCTAATTGGGTACCCTTTTTTTCTTTCCTGGAAAATGTTTGTCAATGTGAGATTTATTTTTGAGGGTGGGTGTTTCTTAATTGCCAGATATTGAAAATTAAAAATTAAAAAATTATAGAAATCGCCAGATTCTAGATTATGTTCCAAGTAGGAGCCAAAAATATGGGATGCTTGATTTCGGGTTAAACCACCCTATTGTTTACGGGTTAAATAGTGAGACGATAGAGTTTGCCTTTCAGCCTTTCTACAATGGATTTTGTCCATTTGCTTCCAAAAAAAATTTAAATTAATTGAAACACCAGAAAGATACGTAGTATTATTGCCAAGTAAATAAGTGTGACTAAATGATTTTAGAGCCTATTGGGCATTGTGTCCATATTGGAATTTGGAATGGTTGGTCACTTTCTCTACCTACTAGGGTAACACTTGTCACCAACTCTCTCCAAGGTTTGACCCATGGTTTGTAAGTGAGACCTAGGGTTGTCAAATGAGAGATGAAGTCACTAAATTATCCTCCATGTACCACGTAGTTGATAAGTGAGACCTAGAGTTGTCAACCAAGTAAGGCCAAACGAGGGATAAAGTCACTACATTATTCTCTACCCAAATTGGGCTAGCTACCTAGTGCATGCTTTTCCTTTTTTGGGAGGTTGTTAGAAAGCAACATAGTTTTCTCTCTCTCTCTCTCTTTGTAACCATCATGTTGTTTGTTGTAGCCTAAGCCCTCCCCCAAGATTTGACTCCAGGGGTGGGTTTGAGTGACCACCTAGTTTTCTCACTAACTTAGGTAGGTGTGACTAGAATGAGATTCTTGGCCAAAGTTGGGGCTAGTACCTACTGCCTCCATTTCAGAGGTGGTTAGAAAGCTACCATGTTGAGCAGCTCCTTCCCCCAAGGTTTGAAATTAACTGGGGACCACATGGTTGTTCAGTGACCAGTTACCCCAGTTACACCTGAGTTGGTGGTTACAATCATAAACAAGAGTAGTATTTAGCATGGGCTAGTGATGATATGAGCTCACAACTAACAACCCACCTCCAAGACAAACAAACTAGCCTATGGGTCCCAACTTCCAATGCTTCTTTTTCTCTTTTTTTATCAATTTGTTGATGTAGTTGAAGTGGCAATCATCCATAAGATGATTTAGCCATAAAACAATATGAAAGTAAAAATATTTAAACATCATTTTATAAAGTTTTTTGCTATATACTTAAATACTTAACGTTCTGTATTCTTTTGGTGGTTTTTCTTTTTGTTAATTTCAATTTGGCAACTACAAAACCACAGAACCACTTATTTTGTTGCCAGGTTTTGGAAAAAAGTTCCAGCTGGAAAATTTTCTCCAGGAAATAAACTGCTTGTCCAAACCACTAAATTTCACTATTTGGAATGAGAGACCATATTAACATGTGAAAAATAAATTGATTTGTAATAATGTTCTTGAATGCAACATTGTTTAAGAGTAGTTATAACCTTTTTCCCCTTGTGTGTGTATTGAAAAGAAAATACCACATTGAGATAAAAAGCTGAGCAGTATTTTATGTAACAAAAATAACCATGAAAATTTCAAAAAAATTCTGGTTTTGTGGTGCAAATTCAACTATTTTTTCTCTTTGGGAAGGGGGGGATTTTGCCAAATTTTTTGTATCACAAAATTGAAAAGAAAACCCTGGAACTGAGAGAGGGCCCCTGCAGTAAAATATTAATTTGAAGGTAAAATCCCCTCTTTGTGAACAAAGCAAAAGTACAGCATGTTTGCAGGCATACCAATTGACTTTACCGTGTTAAGTAACAAATGTAGAATTCAATAAGAGACACTGTTTCTTTTACTGGGGAATTTTCTTCAATTTTTGACTTGAGAAATATGATTTTGTCCAACGCAAAGGATTTTTTATGGTAAAAATGGCCCAAATTCGCCATATTTTTATAACAAGTTCCAGTAGGTAGCCAAGAATATAGAAGGATTTTGGTTTTGTCCTACTTTAATATCCAGTATGTAGCCAAATTTGCGTAAATTATTTTCTGGATGATTGCCACTTTGATGGATCACAAAATCTGCAAAAGAAACCCTGCTAGCTAAGACACTGATCTGAAAAGCAGATTTTTACCTGGTCCTGCAGTGAGTAGGGAGGGAAGGTTGCCTGACTGGGTGAAAAGGTACCCAAATTCATAATTAGGGTATTATTAGGCCAAGTAAAAAATTGAGTGAATTGCGATGCAAATTTAAACGACAACAATGCCTGAAATATTTTTCATCTGAAATTGGTGGCAGAAGTACTACTTACATGTCCACCCATGTTGCACAAAATCTGCACTTCAAGCCCAAAAAGAAACACACATATACATACACACACAAACAAACAAACAAACAAAACACAAAAGCTAGGTGATCATAAAACCACTCATCTTATTCGGCAAGTACCCAACAAAGAAAGAAAAAGATACTGGGTTATGTCATTTAGCATTTGAGTTTTGTAAAAGGAAAAACAATTTGTGTCATTGACACATGAAACGCTCGGTTGGTCAACTGGGTATTTATATTTCACATTCTTCATCACCCTCATAGTTTCTTATGGCAGAAGCAAACAAGATAATCTTCTTACAAAGGCAGGCTAGCTCTCTTGGACAAAAGCGACACCGTGTTCCTGTATTTTTCTGTATGGCTACACCACCAAGTTCAATCATCACCGTCACAATGTCACCACAACCATCTTCACAGACGACTTCTTGTTCCAGACTCTTTAGATCATATGTAGCGTGTTCTTCTTTGTTGTTGAACATGCTACATAATTGACCCCTTTGAGCCGCAATGTTCTTTATAATTGTTTAGGTCAATATAACTTGTACCCTGCAATTTAATGATATTAAATCCAGTGTGTGTTTTTTTTCTGGGGCAAATTTTCGCACCACAACAACAAACAAAAACAAACCTGACATTTTCTGTAGCAGATGTCTGGGTTTTTTTTTAAAAATAATTTGTCAAAAGAATGAGGGAAATTTTAGTTTTTGAAGAAATGTTGTCACTACTCTGCTGCTGTTTGTTTGGAGAAAACTTTGGATAGTTTTTTTCGTATAGATGTTATCAATAAATCCTAAACCTACCTCGACAACTTCATTGCCTAATCCTACTTCAAAATATCAACAATTAAAATAAAACTCAATATAACTTTCAATCTGCCAATTGGGAATTGATTTTAAAAATCTTTATTGAGATATTTTTGTAATTTTTTCAAATAGTAAATTCATTTTTAATAATATATCCGCCCTCTTGACCCAAATCCACTCACAGGAGAGGGTTTTTGGAGAGCTCTGGTACAAGAAACTATTTATTTGATAAACACCTAATTCAGATGATGCAAGGGACAGGCCTCAGAGATGTGTCACCAGACACTTTGCAATCCAGAAATTTTCTGGATCTTTTATTAAAACAAGGGGTGTGTCACACTGTGGCCTTGCCATTTACATCAAAACATATCTTAAGGCAAAAGAAGAATTATGGAAAGTCAAATATTTCACCATGCAAAAATATAATCTTCAAAAAATCCTCTAAAAGAAGCCAAAATCCTTCAAGATATTATAATTCTATGACTAATCTCAAGTTTCAACATAAGCCAAAATATCATCTTTAAAAAATCCTCACATAAAAATAGACCTATTGCCTAGGGGCCAAAATCCCTTAAGCTACTGTACTCTATAATGAATCTGAACACAATATCCTTGCCTTGGTAGGCAAGGCCAAGAAATTCCCAAACACAAAGAAACTTAAAATGAAGCCACCCATAACAATTATGCTCCACTTTCTCATGTACAAGTTTTCAGAGAAAAGAATGAAAAAGGATCCCAGGCTTTTCAATTCATAGAGCCCCAAGAAGTACTGTCACTACATCCCAGCAAAGGTCACTCGGTACCTGAAATTCCAGCATGAAAATTCGATCGAATTGAATGTGATGCTCAACTTCTTAAATGCCAACCGAGATGACTATGCAGCTTGTTTTGGTACCTAAGTACATGCATGGGACCCTCGTATTCAAGTTTTGTCCATGTGATTTCTACGGTAAGCTTTCTTTCCAACCAATGGAGACTCAAGAAAACCAAAAGTAGCTGCTTGTTGAACACACATTTGTTGACAACAGTTTGCCTGGCCTGTGTTTTCAAGTGCACGGCCGAATATTTGCACACTACCCTGAAAACCAAGCATTGCACCAACAGCCCAGTTGCTTGATGCTCTACTACTACCGTAGTACCTGGGCCAGTTCGACCCTAATTATGTTATGTTGAAATTTTCAAGAAATATTTTTTTCTAAAGGAAAATAAAGAATCCAATGTAATATTTGAAAATATTTCATTTTTTTGAAATGGAATCCTTGGCATGCAACCTAATCAAATTTCATAGTGTGTTCCACAGAGTACGCCCATGCATTGAAGGGTTCTGACCCATGTTGGCCTAGTGCTTTGTTTCTAGCTTACCAGCTAGAGGAGTTGTTTCATTGGAGAGTACATGGCAGCTTGCAACTATGAACAACACAAAACGCAAAGCCCTAGTTTTTATAAAACTTCACTAAACTTCACATATACAACATACCCAGAAACACAAAAAAAAATTCACACAATAGACTTATCTGTAAAATCACCCTCTGTTTCACCCCCTATCTCCTCTTCTTTAACCCCCCTATCCCTTCTTTCAGTGGTATCCACAAAGTAAAGAAATTTTATTAAATCTGGGTATGAAATACTGAAACTCAGCATTTAATGCACAAGGTTCGAGAGTAATTGTAGTAGTTGTACAGGTACAATCACTGAAAATATATGTAGCAGCAGTGCCGGCGCTCCCGGAAAAAGGAAACACAGGATGAAACTCAGTTTACCACCAAAATTAGTGGAACAACTAGTTTGGGTCCCAGTTATTTCCTTTTGTGAAATTTTCATTCCCAGTTATGGGTTTGATGGCCGATTATGCCGAAACTGACCGTTCTCGCCCCCTAATCGCCTGACTTTACGGATAACTCTAATGTACAAATAGGATTTTCTGAAAAGAGGAAAGCTTTGGATACCAACAAGTGTAATGGTGGTATCAATGGATCCAAACAGTGAACCAGAGTATATTCTCAATTCTTTATGTAAAGTGATACCAGTTGGTTCCAGATTTTTATACCTAGGTGCATACCTGACGACATACCCGCCAAAACCCTGCAGTTTCAGTTCTAAAAAAATTAGAATGGTTCCAGTGCCGATGCTGGTTCCACCAAAAAATGGAACTGCCAGTTTCACCTATTGAAAAGAATCAGAATCAAAGAACCTATTTGTCAAAACCTCAAAGACAAGAGGGTTGATGAATTATTGTAGAGGGAATTCTTTTTGGCCTCCAACTACGTACATTCAGGAGTCTCAAATGAGTACTATCTCTTCTGCTTAGCACGAAAGCTATGCATGCATGGGTGTTTTGTTGTCTACATCTCACTCCTAACTTTTCATCCACTCCACCCAAAAGCAGAGAAGAGAAAAGAGAATTGATTATGAATGAATGCATGGATGAATGAAAAAAGCCTCAACCAAAAATCAGGTCTAGCCATCTCTATTCAACCTCGAACAAATAAACACCCAAATCCTGGGCAAAGGAGCCCTGATGACATTCATCATCCAGTTAGATGTCTATTGGTTCTAGGCATTTTTATTTTTTCCAATTTTGTGATATAAAATCCTAGAAACAGAGATCCTGCAAATCTTTTGAACTGATACCTAGTTTCATGATTTCGCTCACTTTAGCACCCTTACACTCAAATTGGGGATGAAACAGGGTTAGATTAGAGGTCAAACTAGGGCCCAAAGACGGGGTGACTTTATGGATAATCCTACTGATCGAAGTAAATAATTTGGACCATCTGCACTGCTCTCCCACCTCTTGGAAACTGGACTGAAACAGAAGCAAACACATAGAACTTGGGTAATACATAAATTTAGTAGGATAGTAGATACCTTGTTTTTATTTGTTAGGATCTCTGTCTTCAAGATACATATGCAAAGCTATAGCTGGGTAAATATGAGTGTTGGGCGGTTATTTGAATTTTCAAAGAACTGCCAGCTCTGTTTTCTAATATTTCGAAATCAGAGAATTGCTAGTTCCAGTTGTTTGAAAAAGAAAAAAAAAATCAGAATCAAACAACTGTCAGTCGCCCTTATTTCAAAACCCTTAAAGAACCTGCGGTTCTCATGAAATAAGTGATGGTTTTCTGGCCAACTATTTGACATTTTCAATTTTTTTGAAAACCACAATTGTATACAGGTGAGAATTACAGTTATGAAAGAACCTATGGTTTTCTGATTGATCATTTGACTTCTTCAATTTTTTGAGAACCATGGTTATATATACTAAAACTGGGTCTTTCATTTTTTGAGAAATACAAGTATGAATTTGAATAACCACCACCGTGATAATCACGGAAGTCTGTTCCTATTTCTAATAACCACCCAACACTGCTAAATATAGCAAATATCATTGTAGACTGGCAGCTTGGGTGGTAAAGAATTAGGAGTAAAGCAATTGAACCATTGTGAGAAATTCTCAAAAGCACACCTAATAAACTCCAAAGTTGGTGTTGTTGTTAAAGAGATCAACAGCTTTCTTCTCCTTGTTTGACAAGTCAAAAGTAGTGACAAGTTTTAGTTATCTATTTTATTCATTAAATTATGTGTTGCTAACATTAGCCTACACAAGAACTTCATGCTTGCATAAAGGAATGGTTCAGCTGGTTTAGCTCAAACATTTGGATTGAAGAGGTAATCATTTTAATACTAGAAAAAATAGTGGACTACAGCAGCACAACTGTGTGTAAGTTATCATTTTTATAATTAGTAGTAGCAAGGGATGTCTGTCCCCAGACCCAGTCATCATCTTCCCCTCATGCTTCTCAGCTTGTCTTGCTTGGTCCATGATACTCATGGAAGGAAGGGCTCGGTTGCTAACTTATCTGGAATGGACAAATTATAAACAGCAACAAACCAAACTCGGTGTGTTCGGTCACCTTCCATGTAATTCACGTGCTTGCTTTCAGGAGAGAGATAAAAAGAGATTACAAGATCTTCATCACAGTTAGTATCTTCAGGTGTCACAAAAACCCATTTCACTGGCGCATGAAGAAATGGCATTTTGTGACAAATACATAGAGACCAAGAGAAGCCAAGTCCAACAACCATACCAAAATGATTGGTTTCTTTTCTTTGTGCATCCCTTATTAGGTCTCTAGCCCTTTCATTTCATTAGACAAGGCTGGTAGTCAGGGTTTCTTTTCTTCTCCCATTATGTGATATCAAGAATTTGGTAAAACAAAATTCTTTAAAATATAAAAAAGTAATGGTATTTACACTAGCAAAAAAATAATTCAAAATGTTCCCAATTTTTTAGTTGACAAAAAGCCATACAAAATTTGTCGAAATAAGAAATCATTGCTTGTAGTAGTACAAGCTAATCAAACATTCGATTCTAGAATAGCCGAAAAGGATTATTTAGTTTTCTTATAATCTATAGTGTGGGTTACCCCTTAAATAACCAAAGTTTATTCTTAAGAGCTTCAGGAACTTACATAACCCTATCGACGAATCAAACATTCTCAATATGTAGCTAGGTAATTGTTGTAGTACCTTATTAGATTTGGCAAAGAGGTGTAAAATTATTTATTTATTAAAATGCATTTGGGGATGTGATATAATATTTTTCAAGATTATCAATTTCCATTGTAAAAATATTAATAATTTTGGCATGAATGAAAACAATGATCATTTTTCATCCATTTTGATATAGATCATCTTTCCTTGCATTTCTTAATTATCAGTTTCATTTTCCTTTATTTTTCAAAAAAAAATTGCACTTTCAAGTGATGTTCGATGTTAAATAATTCTCAAAAATATTTGGGCTTTTTTTAATTAATTAATAAATTTGATAAAAACTACCAATTGTGAATCACAAGTATGGTATTGTTTGCCCCCCTTCACCTTTCCTCTATAAACTTAAGAAAGTAGTGAATTTGTAGCAAAATTGATGGAGGATTTGTGATGCTGATAATGCATAAGAGCTTGAACCTCCAATTTTGGATGAAATGTGTTTCCCAAGCAAACTTGTGTCAGATTTTTACATCTACACAATGATATTCATCAAACATGTGCATCCAAACTATCCCATTTCCACCAAAGCTCAAGGCCATGTTTTCAAAAATGTTTTGACCTTAAGAATTTTAATGTAGCCACGATCATAGATAGGAAGATGTAGAAAAACTGACAATCATCCCTAGGAAAATTTAGCCAATCCTATTAGAAACCAAATACGAGGTACAAACATTTAATCATCCCTTTATATTTTTGGGTACACAGCAAAGACCACATATATAATTTTGGTGATTTTTACTTTCTTTCTCTAACTTTTGGCAATTGGAACCTCCAAAATCACTTTGTTTTTAAAAAAAATTAAAATTTTGCTTAATTACAAATTTTCACCAAGTTAAACAATAAGCTGGTTATTTGCCAAGTGGAGCATGTACAAATACAATAAGTCTTCTATTCAGAAGGAGAAAACATGAACAACATGCTAGTGACAAAGGCTTATTGCCCTTAGGTTTCCAGAACTTTCAACATAGGACACCTCTAATTTGAAATTTTGACACTTCTGGCAGTGAATTTTTCAAAAGATTGGCAAGCTAAAACATAATTGAATGACCATCAAATTTGATCAGGTACTACATTACCCAACTTGAAAGTTGTGTATTCAAAGCTTTCATAACTTACATATCAACCTTGAAGCAATTTCAATACCCACAGATTGATCAAGGTTAGACCCCATCATCCATGGAGGATATTTCTAATCAATTTCTGAGTTTTGGCCATAGATTCAATGACACCCAAGTTGGTAACCGGTAGTTAAGGGACTAAAATAATTCCCAGACATTATGATCCCTAAAGGTAACCAGAGTGTATTGAATGTGAAAAAGAAGTGTTTTACCAAGTGTGTTTGAGTGGTTCCCCTACTTCATTTTCAAATGAAGTGGTTAATTGCTAACCATATGTGGGTTTCAGAGTTGAAAATCTGAGGGAAGATAACCAGTTATATAATAATCAGTTAATGCAATTGGATTAGTCCAACCCTTGAAAGGGTGACCCAAGTTGGTTTTTGGTCTCAAGTATCAACAACAGGTTGTCTATTTGGTGTGCTTGTAAAATGTTGAAGAGCAAAAAAAAACTCAACCATCATCTTTGGTTATGATACTCTATGTTACCAAAAATCCATCTCAATGAATGGGGATGACGGCTAGTGAATATCCCATGCAGGTTCACAAACTAAAATAAATAAATTTGACATGAACGTGGATTAGGTATCATTCAAGTTCTCAACTTCATGCCTTCTTCATTGCCAAGTAGAATCTCTTAGTGGGTCCTACAAGTCCTTAGTAAGCTAGATTGGGAACTATTTGTTTTCCCCCACCCACCTAATGGGATCTCAAATTGTGCTTTGTTCAATGTACTCGCCTTGCCATGTTGTTCACCTTGGGACTTGGTTCCAACAACAGCATCCATGTTGGTCATGAAGAAAGGGTTGGTGTTTGCTATGTCTTCTTCTACACTTGTCTTTATACAATTTGACAATTGACGTTAATGTAGTGGTATCCAATTTGGACAATCTCCATGGTGGATGCCACTTTCTTCAATCTGCATTGAATTGACATGCAATTCTCATTTTCATATGTGTGAAAACACCCTTTTAAAAAGCTTAGGAATTCAACTCACAATAAGGCCTGGACCATAAGTTTGTGCTGATGTGCTGACACATGAGCATTTACAAGCTGAACATCTTGAATCTTTTACTCATTTAGTCATCTGTGTCGATGTGGACTTCCATATGCATCAAGGAGTCTAATAATCGCCCAACCAGGTTGAGTTAAATCACCCTAAATGGTGGCACAGGAATACAATGTGGAAGAGGGTGGTTTAGTCTTGAAATTTGGAAAACTCTTCTTCATAAACTTGTAGATATGGGCTGACCCAAATCAATATTGATTGAGATAATATCAAAAATTTAGACTACCCAATTATCAATTTCACTATCAAAATAATACCCCATGTTTAACCATTTACTCGGTTATTTTTCCAGTAATAATTGTTTACTATGCATAAAGGTTGTAAGGTTTTCAAATACCCACCTTAGAACTGCTTGTTATATAGCCTAGGACAGGTGGGTTATGGGCGGTTCTTTTATAGTTTTTTCCTATCAAAAAAAGGGTTTAAGGTTTTAGGATTGATAGGCTGCCTGAATGAAATTCCAATCATCTGAATAGGTTATTTTAAATTTGAAAACTCAATACCCAAACCATAAAGGTCTTTTCAATTCTTTGGATGCTACATACTATGGGGGTAAGTTATTTAAAATCTTAAATTTCAATATTGAGACCATAAGGGACTTGTTGGTGCTTTTGGATGCTACCTACTACATGGGTAGGTTTCTTATCCATTTTTTTAAAAACTCAATAATCACTATATAAGCTATAAATAACCTTATTGATAACCATGGTGATAACCAAATGTTTTCTCATTGGTATGAACTAGTCCTTTGATTTTTGAGAATTTTGAGTCAAAGGTCCATATACCTAACCTTTACTTGAAAATTTGTTATGTGAAGAAAAAAAAACCATCCAACATTGGTTATAACTCATGGTTTGCATCAACTTAAGTTTGCATGCATCCATTTTCCCATCTCCATTTTTAAAACTTTATCTAGACATCAATGACACAATGTGCAAGTTCACTAAAAGAACTAATTTGTTTCCTCCATTTCCAATGTCTTTTTTGGTGGCAAGGTTTAATAGTGATGGTGTAAACAATCAAGATGCATTGTAGTTGAAATGCAACTTGTAAATTGTGACTCTTAAGCTTTATGTGCATTGTGTTTTTTTATATGATTTTTTTTTAAAGAAGATTTTGTTTTGAAAGGAAATTGTGAGCAAATCACAATGGTCTTAAAAGTTGTTGAGCTTCAACCTTCAATGTGAGTTATAGGTTACATATTGTTGCATCAATCCAACTTCTAAACATGCATAATGTAATGTTCAAGCCTTAAGGTGTTAGGTTGCAAATGGTGTGAAATAGTTGAATACAATATAAGGTAGAACTTTTTTTGAGTGTTGTTGATTTGCAAGTTGCAATTCTCCAAGACCACACACTAGTGGGTGTGTTATCTTGAATCCTT
>Ga0209208_10005103_pt1 | contig 18373 bp, 13 predicted proteins | sample S1TSphfallax_3_FD_187694 | JGI IMG/M metagenome (GOLD analysis project Ga0209208, IMG submission 187694) | Host-associated microbial communities from peat moss isolated from Minnesota, USA - S1T2_Fd - Sphagnum fallax MG (SPAdes) (version 2) | ecosystem: Host-associated > Plants > Peat moss >... | reverse complement strand
ATTCCATATTTAATTAATCCCAAGGAAACTTGTCTAGAACCTTCCAAAAGTTATCCTCCACTTAATTAATCAAAATCACATGTTTCCCATGAGATTCCATATTTAATTAATCCCAAGGAAACTTGTCTAGAACCTTCCAAAAGTTATCCTCCACATTTAATTACAAGGAATGACATCACATGGTGCACATGCACCATGACCATTCAACTTACCCCTTTTTACAATTAAGTAATTAAATAATTACATCGAGTTACACACTAAGTTACAGTACCAATGTGGGTGCTGATTCACCCCATGCACATTGCCAAAGTTGTTAAATTTGGGTGTATCTCCTCTGCTAAGCATGGGCCTTCTCAAGTTTGGGTATTTCCTTAGCTAATACACCCATGGGAGACATCCACTAAACTTCTAAGATGAAGAAAGATTTGGAGAAGTTGCACAATGAATGAAATATTTCAACAAAATTGGAACTTTTCCATTCATAGTGCAACTTCCCTCCCCATACCTCCCTTGGCAGAAGCATCCAGGGAACTTGCCAAGTTCTCAAGGGAGGCGCTTTGTGGGAATTGCACATTGTATGAAACAAGGCGTACGACGTCATGGGTGGGCCCTGCCTAAATGAATAACGAACAACGAAGATTTAAAAAGGATACCCTTTCACAATGTTGAACATCAAGTCAAATTGGATATGACCATAGGTCATCAATGCATCATGTTCAACGTTGTATGAATCTTATGTGTGTTATCAAACAAGACTGGGACAAATTGTTGTTGCAACCCTACAAAACTTTATTCATAAAGACACCATAGATTTGGAAAATGTACAAGGGAATAAGGAAAAGGGAGAATTTACAGGACGTCAAAACTAGATGTCAAAAATTGATCACCTATAGTAGGTTGGCCATGTTTCTCCATGTTAAAAATCAACTGCTTGCAATAGGTCGACCATGGTAATGAAAGGTGTGTTTTGAAGGAGTGGATGTCAAGAAATAACTAGGCCTACGACTACCACCTAACTTAAAATGGAAGATTATTGCATCCTTTACAATGATTGAATTTTTTTGTTGAAGAAAGGTAACTAAAACAAAAAGAGGAAGGCTTTCGAGCCCTTTCAAGCTCCAAACAATCATGTAAAAACACATTGATTTGTTTATGTAAACATCCAAATACCTCTAATGGGAGGAATTGATTAATGAGGTGTCAATCGCAATAGTTCCTTTCTTTCATTTGAATCACATCAAAGGCAACAAATCCTTGAGTTGTGCAAAATCAGAAAAGTAAATTCGTTCGCGTTGGGTCGATAATGACAACATCAACTAAGGTGTGAATGCCATCTTTGGTGAGCACAATGTTAATTTGTGAATGAAAAAAGTTGAGCATGGATGAAGGAAATGCATGTAGTTGTTTTCGTCCCACGTGGAAGCTAACATCTTGAACAATGGCGGTAAAGGTGTCACGAACTGCATCATGAATACATGTGCACTCGTTGCCATGAAAACAACATAAGAGGTGAACACCCATAGGGTCAATGGGATGTGTGCACATGCATCAAGGGGTATTTGCAATTAAAGGACGAAGTAATCCGAGTCACATTTGAAGTGTTGTGGAAAAAATTGGGGAAAATAATCAAAAGGTTGGAAAAATTGGTCAAGTTTTAAACTAAACACCTGCCCCTAAATTAGAACATGATAAAATTCGAGAACATTTGGCTTTGGATATCCTATTAAAGAGCATGTTAGAAAAGGTATGATGGTGTAAACGTTCTAAGATGGAATCTTGAAATTGAACCATTTGTTGCTTGGCGAGTTGTTCAAATGGAGGAAAACACATGTGAGTTAGGGCGATAAAAAATCACAAGTTGCCTTGAAATGTTACTGGAAAGGAAGGGTGTTGTTGTCAAATCATGCCAAGGTCTCAATAAGGAAAGGACGATGATCAACCATAAACCTAACAGCTATGATCGAGGCTACAAAGGCCCACTTCCTTAAATAGGTTGTTGGGGTGATGGTGGCTATCGGTATGAAGCCGATGCCACTGAATGTGATTGGGAAAGAAGTTTGTTTATGACTTAAAGGTCCTTCCATGCTATCAAAGGATCATGGACCCAAGAGGCACCCAAACACTTGAAGGAGGGATGACTAAAAAAATAAAGGATTTTATGAAGGTGAAAGAGGGAGGTGTGCATTGTAAGAAATATGATGGTTGTTGCACAAAGCAATGAGTTAAAATTCCAAAGGCTACTTGAACATCACCCATTTTTAGAAGAAGGTTCACATGTCGAACATCATCTATTAGGGCATCTTTGATGAAGGATGATGCGAATGATGGGGTGCCCAATGGAACCCCCAAGACTTTAATTCCTTCTAATGGGGTGGTAAACTGGGATGGGGTGTTGAAATCAAGCGGTAGGCCAAAAGGTGACCATGCTATGCATTTCTGAAGTTGGATAGAAAGACCTATTACAAATAATTTGGTCTAAAAATGTTCATATGCAAATGATACAATTGAAGGGGGACCTATGATGTGTGTGTCATCTACAATGGATGGAAATAGACAAGAAAGGAAATAATTAGCTATAAAACATCAAGCCCTAAAGTGGGCTAAAATGTATAATGCCCCTCCTAAGGGATCAACTTAAAGGGTTCCCATGGCAAATGGGATCACTATGATAAATTATAATGATTATAAAACAAAGGAGACTCAAATGCATATAATGTGAAAACAAAGGGGATGAATTGTATGATGTTTCCACCTACTACACGATGTTCTTGAAATATGACCCTTCTTAACACTAAATTAAATGTGTTTACCACATCCAATTAAAGAACAACCTAATTGAGGTTAAAATCCAAGGTGCACTTAACGTCATGGATTACTGTTTCACAACCACCCTTAGTTGCAACTTTAAATTGGTGTGAAGAAAAATGTGTTGGGATAATGGTGTTAAAACTTGAAATGCATGAACTGTATTGCCTAAATTACAGAGAAAGTGTTTATGAATTGGAGGATCCTATTGGGGAAAAAACACAAGGTTCAAACTTGCCACCAAAACTTGGGTTTACAAAAAAAAACTCTTGTTGCAAGTTTTCCCAATCGCCTATTAGGAAATGCTTAAGTTGAACCCATGTTTCTTTATCTCCTATTGCCCCACCACAAGGGGGCAAAACAAGACACCATTGGGGTAACAAAAGGAGCAAGTGTTAAATTGCCACATAAGGGTCTTATGCTAATTTATCCAATGGAAAACAAAACGCCACTTATACATCACACCAAAGAGTGGTAAGGATACGGTTGTACAATTGAAGATGACAAAAACCTAAATGAAAAAACCCAAGGACATGCAATGACGAAACCCAAGTCTAGGTTAATGTAGGTGGGGTGGGAGCAAGGGAAGGTATTAGGTTGAAATGGTCATAGGGGTTTGGATTGGATGAATTAGATGCTTAATAAAAGCAGTGATGACTAGCTAACCTTTGATTAATAAATTGGTGCACACAAATGGGGCAAAAGACTTTAAGTGGAAGTTGCAAATGTGTTGAAGAGGTGAGGGTAGGTTGAGGGGTATGGTTATGGGCTATTATGGGGGCTGAAAGAGTGGAAGGGGGAAAAGGTCCTACTTGTGCATGATTTAAGGGGTTTAGGAAAGTGTGGGGTTGGAATCCCACATTCACATGAAGGGCTAAGGCTAGTAAGGGGAACTAATAGGTGATGTGTGGTTTGTTAAATTAGGAAAGGGAACTAGTGAATGGTTCATGGTTTGGATGGGAGGGGGAATTCATGGGTGGTTTGTGGTGGTGCATGATAAAGCACATGGGCGATGGGAACTACAAGGTTCGATGATACATGATGGGCCATACTAAGGGACATGGGATGTTTGGTGCCCATGATCAAGAAGGAAATTTGCTAATAGCACATGCCCCACATTTTTAAAAATACCTATTATTATAGGGGAATTCTAAATTTATAAAACCAACCACACAAAACCAAATGAAATGAAAGGAAAAAAATAAGAAACTTCATAGGGGTCCTTAATTGGGGTAGTATGCCAAAGCCAAACCCTAAGTTCACTATAGGCTTGGGTGTTGTGATCACTATACTACTGGGTTCAACATGTCTAAGACACATTAATACCAAGATATTACAAGCTTCATTCCTTGCTCCTAACCCTAATTTCGTAATGGAAAGTTTGTTGTGTCTTCACATGCTTATAAAACCCACCATGGTGCTCAAGGGTAGTTGGTTGGTTAGGTGACTTGATAAAATATGTATTTTATGTTGCGTTGGCCTTTACTTGCCTTGTATGAACCTTTTGAAACCAATTTTTACTACTTTCAATGGCTTTCCCTTAATGCTTGGCTCCCACAAATCGCCTATGTCACAAATTAGAAGTAAAATGGAAGAGATGCATTAAAAACAAATCTCATTTTAGCCCTTTAATGGACTAATTAACCCAAGTATAATGGCTTTTAAGGGAAAACATAGTCTACTTCTATGGTTTGTTTTTTTTTTGGGTTGGATGGTTGTTTTAGACCTTTTCTAAACCCTAAAATGTTTTATAATTTTTTTATAAACCCAAAGCTATTTTCTATTCCATAATGCTTCTATTCCTTTTCATTACATGCCTACATAATGTTGTAAACCTGCAGCCATGGCAACTCCTACATGTCCCCAAAGATTCAAGCTTCTCTAGTTCAAATTGGTTCTTATAAGTTTGAACCTTGGGGCTTGTTCCACTAACCATCACCCATGGGGAAAGTGGCAGCTATAATTCTTAAATCATCATGCTTTAAAAAAATAGTTGCAGTAATTCCACTGCTACTACTACAATTCCTTCTTCCTACAAGGTATAATCTTTCATAAAACAATAACCTCAACAACATTGGTCGGTACCTCAAATTTAAGAACCGTTTAAAGTTCTACATACCTTATTTATTTTCCCCACTTTGGACAAAACACACACATAAAAAGACAAACATGCATTCTTACAAAACAAACTCACAACACACAACTCCAAACTTGGGACCACAAGTAGGTTTGTTAAAAGAAAAAAACAGATTTATGGAAGCATTACTTACCTACCTACCCTCATCTTTGTTTTGTTACATGTTATTCTCAAACTTGCATTCCCCTTCACTAGTCTTTCTTCTTTCGGCAACAAAAGTGATCAAACCCCATGCCCATCACCAAAGCTACTACAACAACTATGAAAACAAAACAAACCTTTGACTTCCAAGCCTACTTTTTGCCCTCCACCATAGCCGTCAAAACTTGGGACTTTCTTTTTTTCTATAAAAAATCACACTAGATTGTCCTAGTTGTTGTCATTCAATGATTAAGAAAAAAACATGAAGACGATGAACAAATTACTTGTTAATTCATACTTTTAAATTAAGCTACTTAATTATCACCAACTATGGTGTTACTCAAGAAGAATGACCGACAAGCTTTATATTTGCATTGATTACCAAAAGTTCAATGGAACAACCAAAAAGGATCCCTATTGTTTACCATTCGCAAAGGAGGTATTGATACAATAATTGAAATTTAATTTTTTAGATGGTTTTTTTGGTTACCATTATATCAGCATTAGTCGTTTTTAAAACTACAGTGTCTTTATGTGGGTAGTGATGCCATTTGAACTTCAAAATGCACATTTATTTGAGGGCAATAATCAAGGCTTTAAAGGACTTCCTAGGTTCCTTCATGAAATGGTTAATTGACAATTGTTTTGCATTCAACATTATTTATATATTCATTTCTTAAAGTTGCATTAATGTTATAAAACATAATATTAACCTACATTTGGAGAAGCATATGTTTTTGATATTCTCAAAACTAATCTTGGATTTTGTAATGTCCAAGGAGGGCAAACTATTGAACTTTAATAAGATTGCAGCAATTGTCAACATGTGGAAATTTCCACCATTTTCAACAAGAAACATCATAATTATGCCATTACTAAAATTAAATGCACCAATTGAATAACAAGAATGCTTTGAACAAAAGCAATTACATGTTATGTGTCTTATTTTTTAAAACAACTTTCTAGAAAAACCAAATTGGAATATTTCCCTCTTGAATCATTTTTTAAAAACTTGTTCCATATCCATTACAAGAAGTGTAATTGGCATGCACCTCTCATGGTTCCATCCCATTAAAATCACAACTACATGATTAATGGTAGGTAAGATTCAATGTTAGGCTTCTTAAGGCATGCCAACTTGTCATTGATATCCTATCACTACTACAAAATGTGGGTGCAATTCACTAGTCCCCATTCACTAGACTAATGAATTCATTGCTTCTTCATTGGTCCCCGTTCACTACAACTAGTGAATTCACTCAAAATCCAGTGAAATCACTTGGCATACAAGGACACCTTTTGTTGTAGTGTATGTTTTTGCAATCATATGAAATAATCAAAGATATTTAGCGAAAGAAAAATTAAATTTACGAAAAATCATCCTACACCATTTTCTTGCACCATCCCCTTGCATCATCCTTTTGAATTTTTTTGGATATTGGAAATTACAAGGTTCCAAATCACTTGCTTAGTTGTGTGCCATATAACATTTATAGAAACACAATAATAATCAACAATTAGTTGGAATTGAAGAGAAAAGTGCCACATTTTTAGTACCATGTCTATGTCAATAGTCTATAAGCTTTTATAATAGTTGGTGTAAACTTGATAGAAATCCCTAGATACTATAAAATCCCTTTGTTTAGTGCTAAGGATAATAGGAACCCTAGGGCAACAATGTAGGAACCTTTTCAATCACAATGTTGAAACATCAAGATGGTGTTAAAACATGCAAAGGAACATCAAAACACACCATCACTCCAATTGTGTGGTCATGAAAAATATTGAGAAAACAATCATGGTAAAACATACCTTGATTACAAGCCCTCACCTCCTTATATAAAAAGAAAAAAATGGTTTTTTGCACTTTATCATTGGACTAAAAAAACACATGTGTTAGCAAATCCCACATGCTATGCACAACATAGCAAGAAGTTATTCCTAGTTATTATTTTTCTTTAGCACCATAATTGCTCCATAGCCAACAAATTTTTTACAAGATCCACTTTGTCTATGTTGAAGCTTTTCATCAAGAAAATTCATCAAACATTCTTAAAGTGTTGAAACATAACATGGAAATGGAATTCTACTTCCCCATGTTTTCTAATGTATGGGGTAGTTTTCTCATTTTGTGAACCAAACCTAATACCCATTTGCCAATATATTATAAAAATATTGATATATATAATATCAAACATTGTATGTACATGTATTGATACTTATAGTATTACATACACATATACATAATTTGGGATAGTATGCACAATATTTTCAAGTGTTTCATCTTTGAAAGTGTGACAAAACTTAAAAGTCATATAAATGTTTTTCTTCTTGATATGCCTAGCTTTACCAAATCCAAAAAAATGTCATAATAGCAAATGTTTATGTTTAAATATCCAAAACAACATTTGTATACTATTCACATGCTTCTTATGGTATTCACAATAATTTGTGTATGATGCCAAATATAGTGTGAGAGAATTATATTATATCCAATCTAGTAGACTTTAGATTTATTTCTCCATTTTTACAAAAATTAAAGAATGTGTTGAAAAATGGAAATCCAAATAAAATTTGAAAACCATTTTGGTTGATAAAAAAATCATGTCTTTCATTTTGAAGATCATGGATCATCCACAAAACCCAAAAAATCAAATATTTAATTTTGGGTCAATTCATAATCATATGAGTAACCAAAATATTTTAAAATATTTTAAAATAAAAAATCCTCTTAACTTAATAGAAATTTAATCAAGTGTTTTCTCATAAATAATATATATTTAAAAAACTATTGACAAGATAAAATTAACAATAAATCCTTTCAAAATAGGAGAAATAAATGGTACAAAACATATTTTCAACAAAGAAAAAGTTCAAGTATTTGAATTCAAGATGTGTGCATCGATTATGTTTCCATTTTTTGCATAGAAGGTTGTTTTTTCCAATTCTTTTCATCAGTACGCAAAAGGTTAGACCCCCACTTGGCCCCATTTCAAAAGAACCACAAACATTAAATTACTAACAACATAAGAAATGTTAGGCCTCAAGCTCTAACTTGCATGTTATTGTTGTCATATAACTTCATGAAATAAACAAAGACTAGTTACACAAATTTACATGCCTTCCTCCAACAATTTAACCTTAAATTGGGTATTGACCAATAACCTTACATGGTTGTTGGATGTTATTGTCAATATTGTTTTGTTTGGTAATGCACCTTTGTTTTGGAACGTCAACATTTATGTCAAAGTTTCAATGACCGATGTGAACACTAATATTTGACTTTCCCTATTTTTTTTTGACAATACTCAACTTAAACCAATTAGTAGTCCCTTCAAAAACACCATTCCTTTTCAACAAAAAACCTCATTTAAAAGATAACAAAATATTCCAAATAGTGGATTGTTTGGAATTTATTTTCAACTTGATGATTTCCTCACACTTGGATCAAATGAAGGTGGTTTTTCTCTAATGAGGAAAGCTCTTTTATCGATTTGAAAGGGTTTTAAAAGAGTAGTGGTTGACATGTAAGATGGGAAGCTCTTCAAAAGGTTTATTTTCGTAATTGAAATTGCTTCATTACTTCCATGATAATCTAATTTTAAAATATTTTAGTCCACTACTTCCATGATAAATAAAGTATTAAAAACTGAAGTTAGTTTTGTAATATAAGTCTTAAATGTTTCAAACCACCACTTCTGCAAGAAGACCCCATTTATTGTAAAAGGTGTAAAGGGTGGACCATTTATTATTTATTTCTTTTTATAACCTTGTAACTAAGTTACAATATACCTTTGGAAAACTACCCAATAACATTTAAAGTTTGAAAGAAATCTATGACCCATTTTTTGAACAATATTATATATTTTTGTAAATTAAAAATCATTTGCAAGAAAGATTGACCAAAAATGCTAGTTTTGAGGTTCATGAGTTCATTATTTACTTAGAAGGTGGGAGAGAAAAAAAGGGAGGTTTACCATCCTTCCCCTAATAAATTCACAAAAAGGGTTTTAAATGAATGAATGCGGTATGCATTCACTCATAGTGGTGCATACCAAACTCCAATTCATTTACCTTCTATTCTCAAGATAATAAATGAATACATCCTTCTTTTAGTTATGAAAACTTGAGGGTGGGCAGAAATAAAAGTCATTAAATAGTATGGTTTTTTAGAGCAAAATAAAACCCAATGTGGAATTATATGAATACTTGGTCATGGAAAAACTTAACTTTAAACACATACTATTTTGATAAAATTTGAGTTGCACATTGTTTTGCACTATTAGTGATGACCAACTATTTATTTCCTTTTATTATGTTCCCATGTATGGTTTCCAATGATTCATCATTGTTTATGTCAATTTCAAATTTAATCTAATTTGAATTAATATAAATAACATGGACAATGAAAAGGCACATGTTAATTTGCCCTTTCATATCCATGTTGGTGGGTGGGGGAAAGTAGTGAAATAGTTTAAAGGTATTTATCAGTAAAGGAGTGAGATAGTTAAGATTGAAAACAACACCATATATTAGTTTTGAGGAACTAATATATGGGTGAATTGTTTTTGGAATTGTCAAAGGATGACCGTATGATAAATTCCAAGAAATCACCCATATATTAGTTCCTCAATCTATCTAATTTTGTTGGGTTATTGATATTTGGAAAATAACAAGGTAGGATCAAGTAGTGATGATTATGCCTTTACCTTGTATCAAATGAAACTTAAACCAAGTGAGATTACAAATCATGGAAACAAAAGAAACATATCATCCAATCATTTTTTCTAAGGTAGGAATACCAAGTATTTAATTTTTAATTTTTCAATAAAAAATGATCTTTTCCTACACCCAAGTCAAGAATAATATTCTTTTCCTTAACATTAACCCAAAATAGATTCAAAATGTCATCTTATGAAAATAATTATTTTTTTAATAAATTTTTTTGATGGCATTAATAACAAAAGGTAAAGATTGATAGCATACCTTGTAGGTGAAAATGAAGTTGATGGAAGCACCTTAGGGTGGAATATTTCAAACATCACAAAATACATTTTAACAATTTCAAATTTTCAATATTGGTTAATTTTAATTTATATGTGCAAATGATAGAAAGGGACTCATGTCAACGATGAATTCATACATCAAAACAAAATGTAAAATTTTCGTGACAAAAGTTTTAATATTCAATTTGTTATGGATTTTAAAAGTTGGAAAAAAACTTGTCACAATTCATAATTAATCCATATCATATGAGTATGGACTCAATACATCTTCATATAATGCCCTATAATGAATTAGGAACTCAATGATAATATGGTGTGATGACATTAATACTAAAGAAAACAATTTGGAAGGATGTTGATGATGAAATATTGAGATGTACATTGAATTACAAGTTTTTTTAAAAACAAAGGTCCTTTATTCATTGAAATTATTAATTTTGATGTTCATATTTTAATATAAGATTATCATAAGTTAATATAAAATTATTCAAGTCCTTATGACAAATATATAATGGGATTTTGTGACATGGCTTATGTTGTTCAAGGTATCTTATTTATGCAACGTATTTTTGCCTTTAGATGGACTTTTGAATTTTACTAGATTTTTGTTCTTCCCTAATGTGCTTTCACCCATGTTTTCAATATTAAATTTCATCAATAAAAATTGATTTTCATTTAATCATTATATTCAACAAGCAAAAAAAATTGAAGCCATTTTTTATGTTCACCTTAAAATGAAGTCCAAGATTTCATCATATGTCTCCTCCACATTATTGAATAAATTATCATGTAGGATTACATAATAGGCCAATTGGAACTAAACTTGATGAATTGCGAATATGGAAAAAATAAGGCCCACCTTTTATTATACTTGCAAAAAAAAATCTTACTATTAGAAATTCCATTCACTACTATATGATTGTTTATAAAATAGGCTTTGCTTCCCCTTTTTCAATTAAATGTGTCAAAAGAAACAACTTGTTTTTTTAATTTGTGCAAGATTTAGAAGGTAAATCTAGTAAGGACTATTATCGTTTGTAGTGATATTATGATCCATAAATATATGTGGATTGTCTATGTTTAATTAGAAAATTTCATCCATGTAATTTGATGCATATTTAAGTTTGTGCATCAAATTTCATTTTCTTAATTTGACCAATTTACAGTTGAAAATTATTTTGAATAGAAGAGAATATAAATATTACATTAGATTGGGGAACATGAAAAGCCCATGGGTATACCACAAATTTGTTTCCATGTACATGGCCACCAATGGTGATGTAACAATTGTTATCAACCATTCATTAAGGGAACATACCCTTTTCTTGTTTTATTAAGCCAATTTAAAAACCAATTTTAGGGCCTATATTTGCCTATCTTATTTTGGAAGACTTTATCCCTTTGTTTAAATTTTGATCCAAAGTTAATTGGACGAATTGGGGTGAGAAAGTTTTTCCCATAAAAAGTTGACCATAGTCCCTAAATTATTTTGTTCCAATTAGCATAAACATGTGTAATATTTGTTATGGACATATCATTGATGTGTTTTTGGAGGTTAAGGGACAAATCAATGATATTGGAGTCCATAATCCAATACATGGAGGTTTTGACTTTAAATTTTTTAAAAATACCATCTTGCCATATTTTGATCCATTCTTTGAAACACAACATTTAAGAATCATAATAGTGAAGTTGTTAGGATATATGCCAATGGAGAAATCATAGAGTTGCACATTTGTTAACAATTTTTTAATATTTGTGTGTTGTTTATAGATCATGGGCATTAAAAATGGAGATAGAATTAGAAGCAAAGTGATGTCATGGGCATGAAAAAAACTAAACAACAACATTTCCAAATCACATGAATGAAGGTAGGTTTAGTTTAAACTCCAAGTCATGGAATTAAAAAATTGGAAACAAAAACATGTTATGTGCACAATGTGAATGCAAAGGACTTCATTACAAAAACATGACAAGAACATAACAAGATCATAACAAAGATACATACCCAAAACTAATGTTGAATAGATTAAAAGTAATATGAGATTTTATTTCTATTTATACCCATTAGGCATTTAATTCAAAAAAGCTTTTAAAAAAACTTTCAAGCTACATGTGGCCCATGTTCACCCATGTGGGAATTAATAGTGAATTATGAGTTATCAAAAAAGTGAATAGAAATGAACTAAGATTTAATTAAGATTTAATTAGAGGTGAATCAAGATTTAATTGAAATTTAATTGAAAGTTAATTAGAAGTGAACTTGAAGTGAATTAAAAAATAAGTACAAGTGAATTAATACTTAACTTGAAACTAATTGAGAACTAACTAAGAGCTAATTAAAAGTGAATTGAAATTAAACCAATAGTTAGGTATAAATTAATTACAAGTCATGTATGAATATTCATATGAATGAACTCCATGGTGTTGGCATTTGTCACAACAGAAGTTTTGGATTTTTTTTAAAATTCTAAAATTAAAATTGAAAATGTTTAAAATGGGATCCAATTTTTCGTTTTCAATTTCATGGGGTTCAAAATCTTTGTCCTTATAAATAGTGTTACGTTTTATGTTCATGTGTGTTGGATGCACATAATGCATGTGTCATTTGTTGTTTTATTAGTTTTTGAAATAAATATTTTTTCAAAAAAAAAATCAATTTTATTTTGAACAAAGGGGTTTATCAAAGACTATCCTTAGGAGGCCAAAATGATCATCTTATTATCCTCTTTGAGAATATTCCAAGGGGTGAAATCACATTACAAGGAGGCATTTTAGGTTTAAAAAATGGATTATTTTGTATGGAATTTATTTTTAAAATACATTTAGTATTATTTTGGAGGATTTAAAAAAAAATCATCTACATTTTGATAAACATATAAAATGGATTTTGATACAAATGCCTCCAACATTATTCATGTTATCTTTCAAATGAAAGTAATTTTTCAACGTAATTATGTTCATTTAAATGAAAAATGTCATCCATATGTTTTTTGTGAAATCACATGAGTGGAATTTTTCATATGGAATTGGACTCATATTGAATATATGACTAAATACTTCATGAAGTGTTATAATTGTTTGAATCATTTTTAAAGTTAATTTGCACTTTGCAATATATTGGTACATGTATTAATTTTTCATAAATGTATTATTTAGTCATTTAATATCAATCCAAAAAATAATAATCTTTTGACAATTACATTATTTGGCAATTGAACTACCATATTTTGAATATAATTTATGAAAAACAATTTTAACATTGGTTTGGTGAAAGTGGAAAATCACACATTTTCAAAAATAATAATATTTGTGACATCTTTTGGCCATTGTAGTGTGTTTTCACCCCAAGATGTATATTTCAATATCCATTGTTTAGAAACAAAAAAATTCAAGTTATATTTGAATTATTCAAGTACAGACAAACTTGTTCCCAAGCATCCACCACCATAGAAACCACCTCTTGGAAGTTAATTTGTATTAATAGCATGTTGCTGAGGCCATGAACAATCACATAGTGAAGTTTAGGGTTTTTGAAAATAGCCAAATTTGTGAAGTTGACACATGAGTAAAAATTTGGGAAGGTTTAAAATGAAACTTTGAAGAAATCAATGAATCTAAGAAATTCTTGAAGGTCTCTTCACTTCCAAACAACAAATTGGATTTTTTCTCCAAAAGAATTCAAAAGAGAAAATTTGGAACACTTCTATTTTTATATAATATTTTCTTAACTAATTCATGGTATCTTTAACCAAAGATTATGAAATCCAAACAAGAATTAAAGAAATTAAGTCCAATAAAGATGAAAGTTTCCTAACAAACTTTTTGTATGCTAACTAATTCTATGGTTTGATTTGGATGCCACATTATAACATATCCATGCACTAACTTCTTGGCTTGAAAAAGGGAAAAAAGTTTGAATAGGTCATAGCTAAAGCTCTAAAGACCAACAAAATGCTCCTAATTTGCTAAATTTTGATATGAAAACTTTAAGCTTCATATTTTCATGTTTTGACAAGTGAAATCACTTCTTCCTAGGTGGTCATAATATTCACATTGGATTTCCTCCTAAAGTGCATCTTTTTCCATGGATGGACCCACCTCTTTTGTGGACTAATCCACATCCATGAATTGTTTCACAATTGTGATTCATTAATCTTCTTCCAATTTGATGATTGATATTTCCCAAAAATGGAAGAATAACATTCACATTACTCTTGGCATTTTATGATGGAATGCCAAATTATGAGTCTGGGGTTAGAAATTGAAAAATTTATGTTGGTTTGAATTCTTCACAAACAACTTTAGCCTCTACATACTATTAGAAGTCTTGTGAGTAGTGGGTGGTTGGAGAGTACTTGGTGAAACAAATACGTTTTTGGGTTGAATCTTGTTGGTCTTTGTTAGTGATGCATCTAAAGGACTAGCCAACAATGCTACTTCCTTTAATTTAACTTTTTTGCATGATCCCTCAACATGGGGATGATTAGTTTGTGAATCTCTTGGAGGTTAGCTAGTGATGTTTCCTCATTCAACAAAGAATCATCTATTGAGTGTGTCCAATTTCTATTAAGTGTTAGAATTTTCGAAAAAACCTATGATGTTTCCCCATCATCACCAATATGAGTCAAGGTTTGTAAATCAAGCTTTTGGAGATGTTTATGAAACTTTATGTTTCATATGCATGCTAAAGTGGCTTGGACTACTATGGGGCAAGGAGGTGATGGCTCCTTGTATCCAATTTCAATTTTTTTGAAAGCCATTCAGATTTTAGTGTGCTTGAAATCTTGGGTATAGGAAGATAAACACATTAAAGTCTTGCAAGTGATTATAGTTGTGAATGATTATATATGTGTAATCTTTCAATCCATTTATGGAAAGATAAATACATGCAAATGTTTTTTGAAATTTGAATATATTAACGGTAAAATTAGAGTAAAAAATTGATCATTTACCAAGTGGAACATAGTAAGGAGAGACAAAGATCATTATATTATATCCAATCTAATAGATTTGAAAAAAATTAATTTATAAAAATCAAAAAATATGTAAACAAACTAAAGTCCAATAAATTTTGAAATCATCTTGGGTGATCAAAACATTACATCTTTCATTTTGAAGATCATGCATCATCCAAGAAGACAAAGAAAAAATGGAACAATTTTTGGGTCAATCACAAATTTATGAATAATCAAATGAATTAATAACATTTTCTTATTAAAATAATCCTAAATTAGTAAAAAAAAGAATTAATTGGTTTCAAATATAAATAGAAAAAAAGTTTATGTCCCAGATAAAATTAACAAGAGAGTATCATTTCAAAATAAGGCAAATTAATGATAACACAATTTTTTAGCAAAGAAAAACTTATAGTATTTACACTCAAGATGTGTACATCAATTACACTTCTATCTTTTGCACAAAATGTTTTTTGGTCCATATTGTTTCATCAACTTGCAAGAGGTTGGAACTTCACTTGTCCACATCACACAAGAACCATAATCAATAAATTATTGGGAACATGAGGAATACCAAGTTTCTCAAGCTTTGTGTGTTATTGTTATCAAACAGCTTCATGAAATAAACAAGGACCTGCACAAATTTACATACCGTCCTTCAACAAATTAGCCCTAAATTAAGGAGCCCAACAATCTTACATGGTTCTTGGATGCCATTTTCAAGACTATTTGCTTTGTTTTGAAACAACCACAGGTGTGTTAAAAGTTAGTGACCAATTTGAACACTAGTATGTTCAAGATACTCAACTTAGAGTAGGCAACCCCTTCAAAAACATCACTCCTTTTCCCAAAAAACACTCCCCTAGGAGATAGCAAAGTATTCATGGCAACAAAGTAATAAAAAAAAGCAATCCCCTATCTCCCCCCTATGCATAGAATACCTTGTTCCTGCCAATAGATAAGATGTTGTACATCTACCTACTGTGTCCACACTCTGAACACCAAAAAAAATTCCGTTCCAATCTAAACAGTCTAAACACTTTCACCAAAGGAACCAGTTCACCTAATAAGCTAAAACTTCCCAAAGTTGGATCCAATGCAATAGTCCCTGTCCGTGTGGGGGCAGGGCCCAATAAAAGAAAGGCCTATGCACCCAACTCCAAGAGAAGATGTAGCCTACAACATGTGATTTGACAATTCTGTTTTGGTTCTCACACACGCTGACAATGCTTTGGACAACACACTTTAGTTTGTCATCTTTTTCACACCATAACCCAAGTAAACAACCTCCCCATTCAAAGTAAATTACCTAGTTCTTTCACCACCTCCCAACTCAAAGTAATTAGTTTCTTCTTATCAAAATAATTGATAACAATGCCCAACAATAGGCTTCATTTCAACCTCTTTCAATATTTAACACAGTTGAGGAGCAATCTTTATTTATTTAATGTTAATTCCTCCTGCATTCCCACCCATGAACCTCCAAAAGTAGACTCAAGAAAGTGTTTGCCCGTGTTAATTTGGTATCGCTAGAGTCAACCATTTTGGTTGGTCCATTGTGGATTATCCTTTCCTTCTGCCAGTGTTTTCCTTCTGCTAGTGTTACTAGAAGGCCTTCCTAACGTGGGCATATTTACTATTCACCACCCACAAGAAAAAAAACAAAAAAAAAGGGAGGCCCCTTCACTCCATGATGCTACTTCTCATTGGTTGAATGGAAATTCTATTCCTGAAATTGGCTGCCACTATTGTTGGCCTGGACTAATAGCCCTTCTTCATAAGAACACCCTACCTATTTACCAACCTGCAACAATTTTACACCATCATGATAAATCTTCATTCAAAATATAGTGGAAAAACCAATTCACTTCTACAGTCGGGCATGCTCTAATAACAGTTGTCATGCTAGAAGTTGCGACTCCACACTCCTGACTAACACGTAATTTGTTGACCCTAAAAGATGTGTACATAACCCCACACCACAATTTGTTTTCCCACATTATTTGCTGAAGACTTCCAAATTGTTTCCATTAAAGTAGTCATTAGTCAGCACTAAAACACTTTTCCAAATAATAATAATAACAATAATAGTAATATTGCATATTCAAGGTACGTACTATGCAGATTGCAGGCTTGTTTTCTTTATGAATACGGTGTGTTGTGTGTGTATTATGTCCAGACATACACACGGGGTTTTAATTTCATTCAAAATGGAGACTGTGTATATGCACATGTGTTTTCAAAGTCCAAATCCACAAAAAGGAACCCAAAAGAAAATCATCGAGTTGCCACTTCAACTGCAACAAGACTAAAACGTTGACATCTTTGCCATGATTTGTCCTAATTCTGTAGACCCATGATAGCCTACAAGCATTGAGGGAAGGCTCATCTAATCTAGGAGGAACTCGTGGAGGACTCTCGGGCTCAAAAATTAACCAATTCCAGTAAGTGACATTATGTAAAAACTAGATCTACCAAAGAAATGTCATTCCATATCACTAAATGTAAAAACTGTTTTAAAAAAAAGCCACAACTGGTAAAAAAATACTAAAAACTTTATAACGCCCCCAAAAGGGCAGATGCCAAAACCATGACCAACTCTTTCTGACCCATGTTAGTCAGCGGTTAGGGTATTGGGGGTTATCTTTCTGACCCAGGTGCCAAAAGCATATGCGTGTGCAGCAAGCTACTTGAGAAGACCTGGATCAGGACCTCAGTTGCTCTCGAGTCTCAAATTCACAGATGTTATCATGTATGTAATTTGGGATCTGGATCTCGTTTCGGGACCTAGAATTTAAGTCCTGGAAAATAATTCAGTTGTTTTAGTTGGACTAGTGTGGCCTGTGCAGTTGGCCCAAGTGTTACCACATCCTCAACTGATTTTTCCTTCCAAAACCTGGTATTTTGAATTTATTTGAATTTTCAGCAGCAGAAATCACTTAAAAATCAATACCTCCCACATTCTGAGTCCAAATCTCACAAATAAATTACATTAAATCCTGCTCATCAAGATCTTTCCAATAGCACCAAAGCCACATTCAAATTCTTCCGAAATTTTCAGCTACAATTTAATTGAAAAAATCATTCAATATTCAAAAACTTCTACACTTCAAGTCCAAACGTCATGAAACCAAGCCAATGCACCTCTCCTCTTCAAAAGTTTTCCAAAAACACCAAAAAGTATCTCATGTCATGAACACCACCATCACCTATCGCTTGCATTCTCATTTGCATCGACATAGTTGCCTGCATCACCATTAATTTTCAATTCATTTTTAGTTAACTTTTAGTTATTCTTAGTTAAGAGTTTATTTTTAATTAATCCT
>Ga0209208_10005102_pt1 | contig 18375 bp, 12 predicted proteins | sample S1TSphfallax_3_FD_187694 | JGI IMG/M metagenome (GOLD analysis project Ga0209208, IMG submission 187694) | Host-associated microbial communities from peat moss isolated from Minnesota, USA - S1T2_Fd - Sphagnum fallax MG (SPAdes) (version 2) | ecosystem: Host-associated > Plants > Peat moss >... | reverse complement strand
AAAAAAAAAAAAAAAAAAAAAAAAAGGAAAAGGAAAAAAATGTACTTTATGCTTTTGAAATATATAGCCTTGCCTCATCTAAGACACATACATCATGCTTTTGAACTTTATAGTAGCTTTGCCTCATCTACATCCACAAAAAAGGGAGTAAATCTATATCAAATCAAAATTCCAACATGTGTGGATTATTATGTTTTTCACCTTGTCTCATCTACATGTACTGAAAAAAGGGCAAAAAGGTGTAGAAAACCAAAATAGATTACATTGAAATAACAACAATTTAAAATCTTTAAGCCCAAAGCCATCTAGCATTGTTCTCCAATCACTTGAACTGGTTTTTTGGTCCCTTCTTATCCATCCTTGGGTAATAAAAAGGTTCAAGTGATTTGAGAAAAAGTGGATATTTTTCTATTTTATCTTTATTGAGAACATCATATAAATCCAACTATTCTACTCTTTTGCAATGAAATTGGGTCCCTTCTTTCATCATCCTTATTGAACACAGTTTATGAGCTCAAATTTCAAACCCATTATTATTATTGTTGATATTATTATTAATATTTATTCAAGTTCTTATCATGAAGCTTTCTTTTTTCTCCTTTTTTTTTTCCTTTTCATTTTTCAATGGTCTCTCCAAAAAAATGAATAATAAGAAAACAAAAACAAGATATTAAATCCTCTTGAACTCTATAGCCCTTGAAACAGGGGAAAAAAAGGTATGTAAACTTAAATAGGTTAAAATAACACAGTTCATTATGTAGAAACCCAGGCCCCAAACCCCAAACTCATCAAAAAGCATTTCTCGAATCACTTTAAGACTTTTTTTTCCCCTTCTAATTTTAATGTAATTTTTTTGTTTTTGTTTTTTTGTTGAGAACATCATGTAAAACCAATTTGTGTTACTGCATTTTTTCCATTCACATTGCTTTGCCTTGAATAATAGGTCAATTGTTTTCTTTGATTATGTACTTCTTTTCAAATAGGTACATTGCCTTCCTTGCTGAAGTTTGCTAGATTTTGTATTTTACTTTCTATCCCATTTTATGCAATGTTGTGCTTCTCAATTTGAAAAACAACAAGTTCTACAATTATTTTTTCATACTTTTGTACCAGAAAATGTGGCCATCCAAAGGAGGCATGATGCCCTGAATGTATGTTGCTTAGGGAATGATTGACAACAACCTAATGGAAAGATGTCGTAAGAAGAACTCTGTTGGTGCTCAGCACAACATATTTTGGATGAAGTATAATATTTATATGTCAATTTGGGTTGGAAAATGTGATTCGGGTAAGTAAATTTGCACATAATCCAATGTTGGCACCATATATTAAAATGATTTTTTTTTATTGGTCAATTATAACAATTGGCTCATGTGATAGACATTGCTAGAGGCCTAATTAGGGGATATGGGCATTAACATTGGTCTGAACATCAACAAACACATCTTGGAAGGGCAAAAAGGTAATAAGGAAAAAAAAAAAAGTAAGCAATATTTTTGTATTGCATGTAATAACAAATAAGTGCACATATAATGTTGGGGGTGGAATAAGTGTGAAAAGCTTTTTGCACAAGAGTTCAACAAAAAAATCCCGAAGTGTTCAAAAAACCAATCTACAATTTAGAGTTTTCATTCAACCACTTTGCAACATATTTTTTTCACATAAAAAAAGATTAATGATATTTATGCTCAAAACACTACATAATGCTTAAGGAAGAGAAAATGTTTAATGAACAACATATTCCAAGGTGACTATTTGCACTATCCATTCTTAATATGCCTTGTCATTTTAAAGTATTAGTATTTGAAATTTTTTATTGGTGTGGTTTGAAATTAGACCTTTGATTGTCATCAACAAGTGTAAGATTATGGTTGGATATATATATATATATGCAACTTTAACTAGTGGTTCCAATGTGATTTAAAAACTTAATATACCAAGATTTAGCAAATGCCAAAACTTCACCAATCAACACTTCATCTAATTGAAGTCTTTTACTTTGATTTTTTTTTGAACCCAACATTTTTTTGTGGAAAATTTAATTGCAACTCACAAGGATCTCACATCCTACATTTGAAAAACATAACCCTACTAGTTAGGATGCTCATGCCACATGGTTTAAACAAGAGTTGTAATTGATCAAAGTGGTTTTGTTACTATGGTGGCATTGAATTTGTTGATAAAGGTTCAAAATAAAAAAATAACCCACCAAGTATAAATCAATTCAAATTGTCATCCAATTTTTCTACATTGAATTAAATGATTTATTAACCTAGAATTGTTTTCATGGATAACAATGGGAATATACGTGCCTTCCAATTTAAAACCAATATACATTTTATTTAAGAAAATATAATATCATCCATGTTTATGAAATCTTATTTTATCTATGTTGTCAACTACATCTCAATCATCCCCAACTCTCCTCCAACAAATTGTGTTCCAATATCATTCCCAATAGCTCATCATTTGTTGTTATTTCAACATGTCCATGTACGTGGGTAGGGGAAACAATTTAAATAGTTAAGTTGGAAAGAGGTAGGTTATTAGTTTATTATAACATAGGTAACATGAATATGAAAATGAACATGTTTATGCACCTTTTCATATTCATGATTATGGGTAAAGGGAAAGGAGTGAAATAGTGAAGCTTGGAAAAGGCAAGCTTGGACAACACATGGATAGAGATGACTATTTTTTAATATATAAATTATAAGTGAATGTGTACATTGAAAGTCACCATTTAACACATGTGTTCAAAACACAATATTGCCAACTTTGAGGTTTCATATTTGAGATTGATTTCATACCAATTATTTTCTGGAGGTTCTTTGACCAATCTTTTACCCATATTCCCAACTTTTGTGATTGTAGGTTAAGTCAAAGAATCAATGTTAAATATAATTGAGTTTTGAGAAACATTCATTAGTATTTGTGACTACGAGGTGTACTATTCTTAAAATTCTAAAGTGTTTGTGATAGTCAAAATTCTCTAATCACCCTAAATTTCAAAGAACCTACACGAAAGGGATCATGTAAATAAATAAAATTACCCAACATCAATCACAACCAAAGAGGTATTGCAATGTGCATGTTTCATTTGGTTGCTTTCAATATGAATAGTATTGATTGATAAACATTCCAAGATTACTTCAAATTCCCACTAATTACATCCACCATGTCCATAATTAACTAACGAACCTAATCTTTTAAATTATGATGAAAGTATGTGGACAACACTTTTACATGTAATCTAAGGGTGACTTAGAATTTTGGGGTGTTGACTTAATGTAATTAAATACAATCATATAGTGAACATGTTATGACTTCAAGGATGTGACAAACATTTACCCCTCATCATATTATGAAGATAGTGTAATAATATTGTTTACAACATTTTGTGCTTTCAACTCTAAACACAAATAGTTGTTGACATTTGCTATTCATGAAGCCATAGGTCTTATGCAAGTTCCAATGTTAATAACAACAAAAACATTCTAACTTTTGAATATAATAATCCGCATGGTTGACTATTTTTTTCTCATTATTTTAATTCAACTTTTAATGTATCATAATAGTGGTGTTCTACTAGACACATGGTAGATTTTCATGCACAACCACCCACATGTTGACATACCCCTAGGTTCAAGTGGTATCAATAGATATTTTTTATTTTGAAGTAACATAATTCAAATCCTAAGGCATGTTCCCTAGTTTTTCATGATTAAAATAAGGTGATGGATTTGGGATGATTAGGACAAGTTGACTCTCTTCACATGAAGAATTCTTTTCACTTCAATTGCACAAAAGAGACAAAGGAAGGTGTTGACTACAATTGGAACAAGAATTTAATCATGTAGATTCATCATGGCCCCCACACAAACTCACAAGGACTTCACCACAACTTGGACCACTAGATCATGCATTATTTTCCCTATGGTAAATAATTTATAGTTTTCTATGGGAACTACATGTCTCAATGACATTTTCTTGAAATCCTTAAAGTCCCTTTCCTAATATTGAAATAATTTGTTATCTAGCAACCCCTAGCAAATTGATATGTTTTGGACATGCGAATAACTATCTTACTATTTGTAGTCTTCAATGTGCACATGCATGTTTGTTGTATTTCTATTTAATTGGCTCAAAAATCTTGAAAAGGGCAATGTGAAAAATATATTTTAGGACCTATAATTGAGGTGAAACATGATGGGTCAACACCATATGACCTCAGTAATGTGTGCCATTCCAACATTGAATATATTCAATTTTTTGGATAAAAAATTAAAAGTTGTTCTTCAAGCAATTTTGATTCACATTTAAGGCATGTGGGTTTTTGTGTTTTTCAAATTATTTGCAATACACTCCACTCAAGTGAAGCCCTTAATAACCATTGCCACGTTTTTTAGAGTTTTATACACATGAGTTGTGGATATCTTGAATTTTGAAATGGTGGTTTTTTTGTATAACCAAACATGTATAACCAAACTCCCTCATAATAGGTTCTCAAGGTAGATAATTTCAATACATAAGTACATAAACCATGAAAAATATGTTGACATAGTAGTGATGCTTTCATGTTGTTCAACAAATGTATCAACATTAATATTATATATAAGTTATATTACATTTGTAACCCATCATAGAAACTTATGAAGATTGCACAAATATTCTTAACATTTGTGGAATAATTGATGGAACTCACAATCCATTAATGTCAGACAAGAAAATTGAACATTTAAAATGAATTACTTTTACAATAAGAAAAAAATTCCACACCATTATTATGCAAGTTTTGTGTGATGTACTCAAGATATTTTGCAATGTATGTGTTGGGTAACTCGGAGGAGTTCATGATGGGGGTAGTTCAAAAACTTGAGCCTTTACAAAACATTAAAGAACTTTGGGATTCCTTAGTAGCCTTTGGTGATTTTCTTGAGGTTTTAGACATAATATTCCATATTTCATTGGTGATGCAACTCATCCAATTCAAATATATATTTAAAATAATTCAAGAATTACAAACCTTGGGTGTGGACAAATATAAAAGATTTAATGAATTGCTATGAATTCAAGGACCCAATTGTTATAAACATGCATTTGGATCTTTAAAAAATGGATGAGACATTTTATCCCACTTCAATTTTTAAATAGATAAAATTGCATCAATTTTAGTAGCTTGTTGTGTATTTCACAACTATTATTAAAAGTGGAATTGTTTTGAACCAAGACTACCAAATTAGGGTCATTAATGAAATGATCTTGAGTATGGTTTCATGTAAATAGAGTACTTACTTGGAGAAAGGGAATAATAACAAAGTAAAGAGGAGAGGGTTTGAGAGTGTAATTGTTTGAAAAATGGGTGTTGAACGTCTAATTCCATAAATTTGGAATATAACTTCTATTAATGTGAACAATCATTCGAACATTAGAACCAAATCTATTCAAAACAAATTGAAGCCTAGACTTATTTCAAAATTGAATCAAACCATTGGTTACTATCAATTGGTACATTAGTTGGGTTTCAAGTTTTAGAAAAGATTTAAATAGTTTGTAATTTATTTTCACCTACAAATATCTAGTCAACTACATATTATGGAACATTTTTGTGGTAATTCACTTTGTCATCTCCATCTTCAATATTTTCAATGTCCTCCATACCTTTGGAGAAGTTGCAATTTGTTATGAAACAAGTTAGATTTTACATTCATTTTTTTTTTACTCTTTTTTGATTACTTATTGGGATTTCCTTCAACTCTAAGTAATTCACAAACTTGAGTGCATGGAATGTTTATAGATGAATGTTTGACATTGGTAGATGTAAAAATAACATTGCTAAGTAGAAGAGTTCATCTATTTGGAGTAGTACATGCCTAAGTCTTAAGTACAACACCTTCTTCATGACTCAAATAATTAAGAACCTCTTTGTGTCCTTTCTTCACACTTTGATTAGATCCTTAAAGTACACCATCAATCTTTGTCATGCCTCCAATAATGTGATCAAGAGACATGTGAATGTGAATTTGAAGTCGTTTGGCATTGTGAAACTACATTAGAAACAAGGTGATAATTAGGTTTAAGGTGTGCCAAAAAAATGGTGAAAGGTGGCAATGGAGATAAAATGTAATGTGAAATATTGCCTTACTCATGATGAATAGATGTTTATTATATTTGAAAGGGTCTTGCATTTTATGGCAATAATTGTAAATGGATGAAATGTAGGTTAAGGGCCAAGAATGGGGCTTTTCTAAGCATGAATGCTCAACATGAAGTGGTGTGTTTCTTGTAGTTTTAATGTAGATTAGAGTGGATTGAACATAACCACTATAATATGGTGTTGTGCATTAAATTAATCGTGTGAAAGGTTTTTAAAAGACAAAGTGTGAAAGTGAAAAAATTAAAATAATTCTTCTAATCTAAAGTTAAGTATGAAGCTCATTTTCACATTTTCTTTTTGAAGAATTCAATGGTATGGCATAGGTATTAACAATAATTTGGTAGGATGTTTCAAAGTTCTATGTGTTGTGGTGTTCAAGTGAAATTACATATTAATGGTGTAGATGTAATTTCTAAGTTGTTCATAGCTTGGACATTGCGATAATTTATGTTATGCTTTAATGGTTTGAATGCTTAAATTTAAACAATGTAATAACCTAACTCTATTTGCACTTTCAAAAAACTATGATGACACCAATGAGGTAACATGGGCATCAAATAAATGAAATGTACATTCACATGATAGTAGGTTGCAAAGTTTGATGTTGTCAATGTGGAATTTTGAACCACATGTGTTTTTGTAGATTGAATTCTTTATAATTTTACAAACCAAAGTGGGTGAAATTGGTCTAGATGGAAAGTGTTTTTGAAGATTATGTAATTGCAAAAAGTTAGCTAAGTTGGGAGTAGTTAGCAAAGTGTATGCAATATATGGTGAATTGGAGTTTGTAAACCTTGACATTTGGCCATCTAGGTGAAAAGGCGGTATTATTGTAGTTCACCAAAGGTTGCATGGGGTCAATGCATGGTAGGGTGAACTAATTTGGATAATAGATTCATTTTTCTAATACATAAGTGTGATTCTAATTGCCACAAGGTTTTACACATATTGAATTGTTAAATGGGGGTTGTTTTAAGATTATAAAATTCAATATGTACATGATATGATTAATTGGTATATATAATTTATACAATTGTAAAAGCTATGGAATTTTCAAATTGAAAACTAAGGATTATAAGTTATAACATTCATAATAATGAAACTTGAAGGGACTTTGGTTTGGTACCATGTGGGACTTCAAAACTTGTTAGGGACTTTTTTTTAGTTAGAAAATGTATTAATAACAACAAGATTGAAAGGTTAAATTCATGAAATGAAATGAACTTTATGATTTATGAACTTTTTAATGGGTGGAAAAGTTTTTTTTTTTTTTTCAAAAGTCCATATCATGATTTATGTTGGAATTTTTCACACATGTACAAAACAATGATCTTTAAGTATTTTAATAAATAATAAATAAGTGCTTGGGTTGATGGATTTTTTTTGTCTACTAAAAAATCCCATGCCCCCCCCCCCCCCACAAAAAGAAAAGACATGGACTTTTGAATTTGTGAATTCTTACCTCTTTTTGATTCACCGTGCCATGTTTTTACCCTATGAACTATTCATCAATCATACTATGTGTGTACATTAGAAAAATAAGTATAATTGATCAAAAAATAGGTTTATGAAAGCAATTTGATCATGATAGGCAACAATTTAAAAGAGGGTAAATATTTGTTGAGTGGTAATTATTGTAAATAAAATTTGTAATGCTCATCAAGTAATCATGGAACCATATTCATGAACAATATATCAATTTGTGTGATGTAAAAAATAGTTGTTGTACTACTCACATTTGTGATATTTTATTGACCTTAAAAAAAGGTGTTGCATATCATGGAGTAGTCATGGAAATATGAGTTTATATTTACAGGTGTCATGTTATCATTCTAGAACTACCTACTCTTCACCTTAGGTTACAACACATCTTTTCTTGTTAAATTTGTCTATTCATTGCTTCGAAGTGTGTTGTGTTCTTTAATGAAGATGGCATAACATTCAAAACATTGTCAAACATATCTCAATGCTTCATTTGGGAAAAACTTCCTCTCATATTCCTAAATACTTTTCTTACAAATTAGACAAGTGGATTTTTTCCATTATTTGCTTGTGTTCACCATCACAAAAACTTACTTTTGTATTTGTAGTGTACCTAGAAGGAATATTAGCAAAAATATTGTTGCTTTATTGTTTGGGGGGGCTTAAAATAAAGAGGCATTCATTGGGATGCATGTTCCATTATTTGAAACACCTCCCATTTTTTTCCTTTTCTCCCCATGATACAGGACAAAATAGCTTTTAGACTCAATAAAACCCAAGGCCATGGGCCTTATCATAATAAGGGCTTGAGCAAGCTTTGCCAAAATTGAACCCATTCACACATGCATGATTTTTGTAAAACTTGTGGTCTTAAGCTTTACTTTACACTAGTGGTTCCATGTTTTGTTCTTGAATTTTTTATACATTTTTTTGATTGACCTATCATTTAACATACAAAGGATGATGGGTACCTATCCATGTTGAACCTTGAATTGGAATTTGTTTGAAGTGTATTTATAGAGCCAGTTTTAATGCAAAATTAGGGCCCACCATGTCTTACACGTTACACCCTTGGGAGAAGCACCATAAGGTCCTTGGTATTGGACATGGAAGACCCTAGGGAATTGCCATAAGGTCCACATTCCAAGAAAATTTCCATTGTTTTTACACAAGGGAAATCTTCATCCCACAAAACTTCCTACAATTTGGCCCCACCTACTAAGGCTATTGCCCTTATAGCCATGACCTAATTCCAAGAAGTCTTTTTGGACGAGGATTTCCCTTATATAAAACCGCCATATTGTATAGTTGACCCAACTTCAAACCTCATTAATAGACAACTATTTATCCAAATTAACCCTTAAACTTAATATGTTTTTCATATTTTCATGCAAATCTTAAATTCAAAGTTGTTTCCAATAAGTTTGGAAGGCAAAAAGAAGCAAACCCAAGGAGGTTAACCATTGTAGGTGAAGGGCACTATTTTTTGCCATGAACCATTCTAGGTGAATGTTAGCATTGTTTGCCATGTTGATAGGTGAAGTAGCCATTCACCAATATGAGAGGCAAAATGAGGCATACATAACCTTTGGTTTGCCCTTGTTTTTGTTTTTGTAGCTCATGTGCACAAGCCTAAAGTTGTGCATCTTTTTTACCATAGTATTCAATCTTTTACATTGGAGATTGAAGATCTTAAAGATCTATGGTTGAAAATATTGTTTTTTAGAGTGGTTAAATGGTAAGTAAGGCTCTAGTTTGAAGGTGTTACCTAAACAAGGGTATTTTTCAAGGTGGGTGCTTGCATTTTAATTATGCCTTTGTTTGAAGGCCTTATTAAGCATAAAATACCTACCTCCCTTAATCAATTTGTATGGACAAACAATTGAAAATGAATTGTTCCTCTTTAAAAATGTAAGATTTCCAAAGCATGTAATTAACTGAATCTTACCTTTTTAAGGTGTGCTCAAATACACCATGAAATTTCTAGCAAAGTTTTTTGTGTTTTTTGCTCGAGCAATACAATGATTCAATGTGTAAGATTTAATGACCTTTAAAGGATTTGTTGCAGTGTGGATGGCATTTAATTCACAAGGAGTTGAATTTCAAATTGTGATGATTGTAAATCCCTTGAAAATGAAGGTTTTGATATGCAAATGGAAATATGTTAGTATTTTGGGGTTCCTCATTTTGTTTTGGGTTGGGAGGCAACACATCAAACCCTTGCCCACCTTGTCCAAATGAAGAGAATAATTATGGCAAAAAAATTAAGTTGTAGGTGATAAACCCATCCATAGTCATATTCTTTCCTACTTCTAGGACTAAGGTCATTTGTTTCTAAAGCTTTCACCTTTTACATTTAAGGAGACTCAATGCAAACAACAAAAACATAATTCACAAAAGAAAACATGCAACACTAATTTTGGTCGAACATTGTTTTATGTATTCATTTGAGTGGCCAAAAACATGAATGTTCAAAATTTGCAATTTTTTTGGGCTAGAAACATGTTTCTTTCCTCGTCATGTGTGCACTCTAAGGTGGCTCATTTTTGGTGGATGCTCCACTCCTTAAAAGTCCATATGGTAATGTTTATTTTTATATCATTAATTTAGTGGGGAATTACATGGTAGTTAATAAACTAAAAAAATCCATATGAAGAATAGACATTCTAAAAAATTATTTAATGTACATGTTAAGAAAATAAAATTTGAAATCCATCAAAAAATGATTATGATATGGATTTATGAAAATATGGTTCATTTTAAGCCATTCAAAAGTCCATAATTTTTTTGGGTTAATTTTTTTCTAGCAATTTTTTTGCACATATGCTTTTTTCGTTTTAACATGTCATATATTGAGTCCCTATAATACATCCCAAATAAAATTCATACACAAAAATGCATGTATATAGAGGCACAAATAGTAAACCAACCCATATTTTTCAACTTCAAAAGTCCATTACTATATAGTTGGTGTATATATATGTTGCATTTTTTAATAGATGTCTTCTTCTTCAAGTTGAAAATTTAAATCTAGCCACAAATTTGGAAATTTATTGTTTTTACGCCATGCTAATAGCATGTAAATGCATGCCACTCTACAAAAAACTAAATTGCGATGCAAAAAGTGAGCCATAGGCTACCTTGTAACCACCCCTCAAATCATGCTATCAAGTTACACCATTGTAGGTCAACATAGGTCCCTTGTCCACTATGATCATTTCATGTCTCTTTCTACAACCCTTGTGGTAGCTATGGTGACTTGCATGAGTTCTCATCACTTTTGTTGTTGTTTCATTTCCATTCAAAATTCATGTCTATTTTGTTTTGTGAAAGTATTGTCATTTTCAGTCTTTGTTTTGTTGATGTTGTTGCTTTTGAAGCATTATTTTTCTTTTGATATGCAAATCTCCTTATAAGGAGATTTGTTTCAATGTCTAAAACTTTCTCCCATCTATTGTTCAACAATTGCAAAGAAATTCATCCAATCAAAGCACATGAACCCCCATATAAGAATGTGGCTTCTCATCAATGATGAGATGCAAGTGTAAGTAAGATTTCCATTTTTGTTTTGAAAGATAGATAGCTTGAAGGAAAATTAATCTAGGAAGATAAATGTGCATTTAGCATTAAACTAACATTTCACCTTGAATGTTGGGAACTTAATCAACAACATGATTCATAACTTGAACACCATAGAGTTGAAAAATGCATGCATTGATTACATCATCAACATTTATAAGGAATGCTTGTCAGTGATGATTTGGAAACTGATGATGATTCCATATCTAGCATGGCAAATTACATAAATTCTTTCTTTCTTTTTTCCTTGCATTTTGTCAAATTTGTTTTCATAATATGACTCAAGAGATCATTATAATTGTTGACATTATCTTTAGCATGGCAAGTTGCATACATTCTTTTTTTTTGGTCCTTTGTGCTTTGTCAAATTTTTATATATAATATGATTCAAGAAACCATCATAGATGAAATTGGCATGTTTTTTTTTGGTTAAAGTTCTTGTGATTTTTTTGGAATTGTTATAATTTCTTGTGGAAGTTTTGCCAATTAGGGAGGTTTTGATTGCTTTGTTATAATACTTACTAGAAATATTTTGAAAAAATGACAATGATTTTCTTTTTGCCATGGTAGGTTGGATGAACACTTTTTTTCACCCTTGTGTTTTGTCAAAGTTTTTTTTAGTAATATGATTCATGTTGACATGTTTTTGTGGACAAAGGATTTAAGAAGTGTTTTTATCTCTTGTTGGAGCTTTTTACAATTTCTTTGGAATTGTTACAACTTTTTGTTGAAGTTGTGATCCAAGGGCACTTTGATTGTTTTGTTACAATGTTGATTGATGATGATTTAAAAAACAATGAATCTATTTTTGACATGGAAAATTGCATAAATTTTTTCTTTCACCCTTGAGTTTTGTCAAAGATTTATTGTAATATGAATCAAGAGACCATTGTAGATGTTGTTGACATATTTTTACTAATAGAAAATTGAAAAAAAATGTTGTTATCTTTGGTGAAAACTTTTCATGATTTCTTTTGAATTGTTGAATTTTTTTTTGAAGTTCTAATCCAAGGGGACTTTGCTTGATTTTAATTTGTTACATGTATTGTCCATATTATTATTTTGTAGACTTAACAATTTGTTCCAATAATGTAATTAGTGGATGCTATCATTTTTTTTGGATTTGTCATGGTAGCTTGTCACTATTATTTATGATGAAGAAGGTGATGGTTTGACATTTTGTGATGAGAAATTCATGTTCACAAGGTTAGGATTACATTCATTATCAAGTGACCTTCAAAACATTGTGAAGATAATTTTTGCAATTTCATAGCTATGATTCGTGTTGCAACCCCACTTTGAGACAAGTGTGAAGATGAAACTCGCACTCCCAAAAGTGGGAACTTGGAGTCCTCCAGGACTCCCGAAACTTTAGAGCTCGATTGCAGGGGTTAAAACACCTCGTCTTAATGTGTTCTTTATACCCTTGAAAATGTCTTGAAGTGTAGATGTCGAAAATGGCCTCGCATGAGCCATTCGGACATTTGCAGCACAAGTTATGGTCGAAAGAAGGGCCGGGAGTCAAATTGACAATTTGACTCCCGACCACTAAAAGTCAGGAATCGACCCGACCCCAGTGTGTGCAGGTGGAGTGCGACACACCGTTGAAAAGCTCTTGAGGAGAGCTACAAGTTTGCTTCAGACCTCATCCCAATCAGAGGTCTGAGTTGGGAGTTATGAATTTCCAAAGTCCCGGGAGTCCAAACCAGGATAGTTTTGAGACTCCTCTTTGGGAGTCCCGAGACTAAAAGCCATTCGGAAGTGGGTGCCGCAAAGCAACGCAGAGAATACTATATGGGGGAAGGTGGTGGCTTCCCCCAAGTCCGAGCCGTGGTGAGTCAAGTGAGTCCGTTTTGCCTGTGATTACATCTAATTGATGAACATTATATGCATTTTTCATTTTCACTAAAAAAATGATATTTTTCAAAATTTCCTAAGAAGCTTTATTAGACAATAGGCCTTATGGAAGTGTGTATGACCTAATTTCAAACAAGTGTAAATAAAATGTTGCAACCCATTATTTTATGGTTGATTGACAATATATTTGATGTACGACCTTGTAGTATATTCTTGTTCATCTTATTTGATTTGAAGGCTTTTCATATTGTGAACAATACTCTATGTAAGTGTTTGCATAATTTGTGTCATTACACACACACACACACATATATGTCCTTGTATGTAATCAGGATTGTGTTTAAACTAGTTTTGTTATAGTTTGCCATAACTTTCAAGTTCATGGATAGTTTTTGTGTTTGTGATAATTCTTTGGTTCATGACACAAGTTTTACAAGTTTTATCATGTTGAAGTGTCATGCATGTAAGGGCACATGTCCATTTCATGTTTATTTCTTGTCATAGCCATTTTGTGATAATCCAAGAAAAATATGTTTAGGTTTCACCCCCAGGGTGGCGACCTTACTAGAATAAGGGGCGCAAGACAAGGTGCTACCGAATCTCACCCCAATTTTGGGAATGCCTCCACCTTGGTGCTTTATCCATCATAAAGCACAAGGGGAACATATCCATGAACCTAAACATAAGTAGATCATGAGGCATAGGAGACCTTTGGGTTCCTAGTTCTTACACCTTCTCTTCAAGAGTGAGAGAGTCTTTAAGCCTAAAAATTTGAGGAATCCTATGCCTACTTGAGGAGAGGGATCTTAGAAGTAGGAGGCCTCTTGTAGACCTAAGATCCCTTCCACTCTTAAGGAGTAAGCATAAAATGATTCCTCTCTTCTAGGAGGGATATGCACATGTACGGTAACCCCTAAGGAGTGGGGAGTTCCCAAAATAACTACCCCCAAGGTGGGGAACCAAGGGCAGTTATTTTGGGAACTCGCTCCTGTGAGGGAGTTACCCAGCATAAAGCCTGCAGGCAATTTTTAAATTTATTTTTCGTTTTTTTCTGTGGTACCCTACCCACCCAGTATCATGAGCAAAAATGACACTGAGGTTTTAGGGTTTAGGGTACACTAGGAAATTTGGCCCTGTGCTTTACAGATATAATCTGCCTTCAGGTCTCCAAACACACTTGGGAGATTTCTCCAAGAGCTTTAGGAAAAATTTTAAACATACGATCTTTCCATACTGCAGTCTAAGGGTAGCTTCAACACACGTTTTTGAATTAAATAATTAACCTTAAGATTCCATGTTAAAAATAAATGTTCCCAAATATTCCAAAGGTTTTGTACATTTTCCTTCACAAGATTTTGTTCTTGGGAACAAGTATTTTTGAAAATTTCAACTTTTCTGGAAATAATAGAATTGGTGTCAAAGCTTCAACATTTCAGCCTTAAAGAGGAAATGCTTTGCCTTGAAGAATATAGAAGGAAAATAGGAGGCCGCAGTGAACCAGCACCCACCAGCACACCATCCACTGGATGTATGTCATTACTCATTGTGGATGAAACTCAACTGAGTTAATATTTGGTTTCACCTTAATAACTAATTCTGTAAGAAATAGGTCTCATATATAGGTAGGTAGGTAGGAAAATAGGTAATTTACTAGGTAAGTAGATGGCTTATACATAGGTAAGGGCTGTTTTTACTACCTACCTACTAACAACCTGCTTGTGGGTTGTTAGTAAGTTAGGTAGAAAGAAAACAGCAACTGACCTAACCACCATGGTTAGCTAGGGAACTGGAACCCAACAGAAAACTGTTTCCTGACCACTTACCATCCGTCCTTCGCTGGTGGGTACTGGTTCACTGTGGCCAAGGAAAGTAACCAAAAGCAATCTGAACAGCAGTCACATGCATGTTCAGAGGTCTGCAGTAGCAACATGTGCATAGCAAACATAAACCTTCTTTGCAAAACTGTGTTTTGTTCAAATAGAAACCTTGAGGGCTAATGTTCCCTCTTCAGAAGACTAGACTAAGACTCAAGGAACCATGGGCAACTTTCTGTGTCGCTTCAGAAGGTTAACTAAGACTAAGAAGCTGTGGGCGTCCATGAAGTTGAAGATGGTCCTGATGGGTGGATCCTTAACGCCTAAACATCAGAGAAGTATGGAAATGCAGTGCACAGTGGACCAAATTGGTCTGTCCTGATGTTTCTGGGTTAACTATCTGAAGATCTTGAGAAATTTGACCTAGGAACTACGGAGAAACTAAAGCATCAAAAGTGTGTTAGCAGCTGGATTTCAGTAAATGGTTTGTAGCAAAAAGTAAGAGAGATCTGAATTCTGTTATCAAAACAGCATATAAAAGAAAACACAACAAAACAGTATGTTGGTCCTGTCTACATATCTCATGAATGCATTGATGGGGCCAGTAAGACAGCTCTTCCTTGAAAAGTGGAAGGCACAAAATGACTATCCACATTAGCCTATTGGAAAAGAAGAAAGACCTGCAGGACCCAAAAATTTAACAAACAGCAGACTGACTAAACCATTTCAAACCAGATAACATAGCTTTCAGAAAAAAAATCCTCTTCAGCCTCAGCATAATTCTTGTTATACACAATCATTGACAAGGAAGCCTACAACAAAACCTCTCCAATCCAAAATGTGACCATCTGCAATGATGAGACTAAAAAATTGTGTAACAAAGGGAAGAGTACAGATGCAAAGATAGTTGCACATTTTCCCAAATTTCTGTCTCCAGGTGGAAGGGGATGCAGGAAAGTACTTCCTTGAAAATCTGCCTCACAACATACGTTTCAACTGGAAAGCATGTTCTTCTTCAGTGTATTTTTCTTCAAGATCCATTTCCATTCTTAGTCCTTCTTGGATGATTTATTGATGAGGGACTTGTGGATGTGTGGGATGACACCACCACCAGCAATGGTGCCCTTGATTAAGGTGTCCAGCTCTTCATCTCCACGAATGGCAAGCTGCAAATGCCGGGGAGTAATACGCTTCACCTTCAAATCCTTACTTGCATTTCCAGCAAGTTCTAGTACCTCAGCTGTCAAATACTCCAAAATCGCTGCTGAGTATACAGCAGCAGTTGCCCCAACCCTTCCATTAGCAGCAGCCCGTGATTTCAAAAGCCGATGAATCCGACCAACCGGGAACTGCAGAATCACCAAAACACACAATCCTAATGCACTTAGTATCAGAAGACAGAATCTTATGATATTGGTTGAATACATCACCCTTTCACCTAGTGGATTGCTTGGTCATGACCTCCTGATCAGTCATAGGCTAGTGTACTCTATTGGCAATTGAGGGAAACAGCATGTCTGAATATCTTGAACAAACATGTTTCAGGCTTCCTTAGATATTCAAGGCAATAATTTGTCCTACATACTGGTGCTCTGTACAGCCTCAATACGAGGATGAGAGGAGAGAACAGCTTCTTTACAATTATGTCACACAAAAACTTCACATGCCACTGTGCACACACACCCATATGCACATGAGTGCTTCTATGCTTTGCAACCTGAAAGTTACAATGCTGGCAAGAAACCTACTGCCTTAGAATGCAAGCTTGAAACTCTAAGCTGGAGAAAGGGGGAAATGACTAAGACTTAATTGAAATTATATGCTTGACATCACCCAGGAACAAAGCCTGGTCAAGACCTCCACCAGCCCAAACACCAAGAATATCAGAATGGCCTTATATGCACCATCAGAAGTCATGAAATGAAACTGCAAGAAGGGTAATACTAAGAATGTGAAAGAACCATTGTGCTTTGAGAAAAGCCATGAACCATTTGCATTCAGTTCTTTGATCATGTTGCAGCAGGTACTAATTTGAGATTGCTAGGAAACCCATGAAACATTGCATTCAGTACTTTGATTCTATTGCAGCAGGTGCCCATTTCAGCTTGCTAGAAGACCCATGAAACATTGCATTCAGTACTTCGATCCTTGTTGCAAGGGGTACCCATTTCAGATTGCTGGAGGGAAGCAAAGAGCAGTGGGGAAGAGATTATGAAGAAGGGAAGGATATGGGATGGAGAGAGAGAGAGAAGAAAAGGGGGCAGCGGAGGAGGAGGAGGAGGAGAACCTGAAGACCAGCACGCGAGGATCGAGAGATGGGCTTCTTCTTGTCCTTCTGATCGCCCTGGTCTGCTCCCTTCCCCATTAGCAGACCCTTCGCTCCCTTCCCCGCTTGGTTCCCACCCACAACCATGTTTTCCCACTGACTCTTTCTCGTCCCCTCGCCAATTTCAAAAAGACCCACAAAAGGAACTTCCTTGGTAAACAAATTCTTCCGCTAAAACCGGGCTAGATCTCTGTACGACATTTATTTCAAGAAGTCCGTGCGTGTGTGTCTTTCCCACTTTTCTTCTGAGGCTCGAACAGACAAAGTTCGCACAAACAAAGAAACCAAGAAAAACTTTTGTGCGACCAGAATGGAGGTGGGAAGAAAGAATCCCGACAGACAGCTTTTGAAAACTGAAAACAGAGAAAAGAAGCTGAACGAGAGAGAGAGAGAGAGAGAGGAAGAGACAAAACCAAAAACCAGAAAATCCGAATAGCGCACAAGAAAAGCATATAAAAAGAAGTACAAAAAAGAAGCTACCCACTGTTACCGGGAGTATGATATTGAGAGGGTGCTACGGGGGGAGAATGGATCGTGTCAGACAGAAGAGACAGAGAGAGAGACACACACACAGAGGAACGGAGGGAGAAACAAACAGACAAGAGACATGATCTCACAAGAACAAAATAGCAAAAGGAAAACGAAGGTTGAAGGAAGGAAGGCGCGCACGGACGACGCTTGCTCGTGGGGATTCGATCCCGGCACCGCACCTACCTTGACATCACCTATCCAGGTGCCGTGTGTTTGTTTCAGGTCTCGTCATTTTCAAGACCTCGTTGGGTGTGTTCGTTTATTGGCTCTACTTGACTCTGCCTATGAAAAGTTAGAGAGGGAGGGAGACTAACCATTGCAGTGTTTTGATTTTGGTCCCACATTTTGAATAAGCAATGTTCATTAGGTGGTAGCCTAGCATAAGTTTGTCAAGCACTCCAAGAAAAGAAATTTCCAAGTGTACCTATTTGGAGGGCACCTTTGTATCCATGCATATTCTTCTCACAAAACACTAGTGATCTTGTGCCTACTCTTGTGGGCTTTATCGAGTGTAAAACACCTGCTTTGATTTTTAAAAGTTTTTTCCATGATGGGAAAAAGCAAAAAACCGAATGCCCCCTTTGGCATGCATTCTATTTTACTAAATGGGAGGAACGGGCGTTCAATTT
>Ga0209208_10005101_pt1 | contig 18378 bp, 14 predicted proteins | sample S1TSphfallax_3_FD_187694 | JGI IMG/M metagenome (GOLD analysis project Ga0209208, IMG submission 187694) | Host-associated microbial communities from peat moss isolated from Minnesota, USA - S1T2_Fd - Sphagnum fallax MG (SPAdes) (version 2) | ecosystem: Host-associated > Plants > Peat moss >... | reverse complement strand
CTTTTCCATGTGCATCTAAAATGAATGGTATGTGTTGTTATAGTAGTGAGATTGGAATTTTTGGTTGTAACTACCGGCATCATTATTGCATGAAGGTTTTTCAGCTAAGAACTCATGAATGGTACTAGGATTATTTATCCCCGGTACTAGTTGAACTCTATTACAAAAACTACATTTTCACCCAACTAGCCTTGTTAAATGTGCACAATATTGTTTTGAAAAAGAATTTAGTGATGAAGGCTTGAAGGTAACTACCTTTTGAATGAATAAAAGGTGGACATGGGAGCTTCCCTTTTCAAATTGAATATGTAAGCAAACAATAAATAGGTTTTGGAGCCTTCTTTGACCAATTAAGTTATGGTCCAATTGTTTTCCAATGTTGTCTTAAAACATTGATTATTTGAATATGTCCAATTGGTGGAAATTTTTGTTGTCATGGTTTTAAGTAATGTGAAGGATGAACAATGTTTTTCCATTATGTCTTTCATGAAATCTAAATTGAAAAACAAATTAGGAAATCATGTTGATTTGATTGTCAAGATGTTTACTTAAGATCAATAATCTATTGATAATTTTGGATTTGGAGATGCAATTAAGGCTTGACAAGATAGGAAGTAAAGGTATGTAGTTGATACTTAGTATTTTTTAAAGTTTTAATGTTGCAAGTGATTTTGGTTTGCATAGTTATTTGAACTCACTTTGTAGCTTATATGCAAACAAATAGGAAGTAATGACAACAAGTTTTGATTTGCAAACTTTGTAACTACGTTTTTTCCTAGCTCCTCTTTTCTGTTTTTTGTGTGATTTGGATCTATACAAAACCCTACAAGATTTAAGTTTTTTAAGTCCTTATGTATGTGTTGTTAACCTCGTTGGTTTTTTGTTTCAATTTGATTAGTTTTTTTATTATATGTTTTTAAATTTCTATTCCAAATTAATATGCACCTTGTTGTTATTTCTATGTCAAAAACCTTTTTGATTGTTTGTTTGAACTAACATCAAAATGTAGGGAAAGTTTTAACGGGTGTTGTTTGTGCAAATCTAATTTGGGCTACAATGGGCAAAATTTGAGAGGAGCGAGGTTTGATCCTTCTACATGCCTTCAATTTTTGCATTGGAAAAAACTATAATTACCACATTTTATATGTAGTGTTTGAAATGCTTGCCAAATCACATACATGTTTGTTGGAAAGGTTACCAAATTTTGTGCTTGTGAATGAACCATGTGTCAATTTGTCATACTTGATGTTACAGCCCTAACCTTCAGATCACAACCAAAACAAGGACTTGCAAAGGTGCGGGCCAAAAGTGAAGCTCGGGAGTCACATTTCATGCTCTCAATAGTGTAGGAGATTATGAAGGAATGAACCTTCACACTCCCAAGTGAGCTTTCATTTTGGGGAATTTAGAAGTCAAAACCCATTAGATTGAAAAGTTCATTATATCATTGGAAAGTTCTTAGAATTTATATGTCTAAAATGGGCTTGCATGACCCATTTTAATACTTTAAACACAAGTTATGGCCAAAAAAAAGGTCAAGAATCAAATTGTCAATTTGACTCCCAACCATTAAAAGTCAATAGTCGCTTTGATTTCCTTGCGTATAGGGGTGTGCCACATACAGTTGGAAAGCTTTTGACCAGGGCTACAATTTTGCTTTAGACCTCACCTGAATTGGAGGTTTGCACACAAAATTATGGGCCTTCAAAATCAAGGGAATCCTAATTTCGAAAATTTTGGGACTCCCATTTGGGAATCTTGAAACAAAATGACATTTGGGTGTTGGCCCCTTGGTTAGGCACAAAGAATACTATAAGGGGGAAGGTGGTGGCTTCCCCCCAAGTCTAGGTCGTGGTGAGTTTTGTGAGTCCATGTTTGCCCGTGGTTTGTTCATGCACCAAAAATGTTCCGATTATGCATTAACAACTTGTTGTTTGGTTTGTGCAGGTCCATGTGAATAATTGAATTGTTTGTCATTCGTCCTAGTCTCATCCTGAAGCTTCAACATGCCCCTTTACCCCCGAAGTGTTATGAGCCACGAAATGCGCCCCAACTCCTTCTCCTTTCATTGTTTTCACCTTTGGACTTGTAGTTGAGTCCATCAAGAAGCTTGGGGGTGCGTCATTTGACAATTATTTTTGTCACAATTATATGTTACTTAAAAATTTCATTTGATGCCATATTTTTCCTTACATCTATTTGCAAATTGCCAATTGCACTTATCATAAGTCTAAAATAGGTGCCAACATTGCCTCCAAGAGGCTACATGTATAGCCAACTTTGAGACCCTGAGCAATTGAAAAAAAAACACTAGTAAGAATCGCCTATAAAAGCCTACAATGCACACCATTGGTATCAACCATGGTTGCCAAATATACTATTACCTAGTTTATGGCCAGAGTATAGCAACACCTCCCCCAACGCACCGTGAAGGATGGATGGGGCGTGGACTTTCCAGCTGTATTACTTTAAAGCCCTATTCTGACGGTACCGAGGTCTTCAATAGGCTAGTGACAAGGGCTTAATAGACTGTAGCGAGGTAGTTGTCAATGGGGTGAGATTCTGCCCTTCACCCTGAGGTTCTCGGGGTTGGATTCTCTTTCAAATGCATATTCAAATGCATATAACTGACATATAGAACATGGAGAGGTCTACAAAACTGTCTACAAAGTTCTTACTGATGGGGGTGAATCCCACCCAAGTGACAATTAGGTCAGATAATGGCCATTGGCGAGACCTGGGTTACAGCCACCCACCACTCAGCTGGATCCACCCAATGGCTGTTACCTAGTACATAAATTAGTCTGGATTTTCTGGAGAACTTGTCATTTTTCATGTTGCTCCAAATGTTTTCCTATGTGTTATGTAAACTTCCATAATTATTTTCAAAGGTGTTTGTTTCCCCACTCATATAATGGCTGGGGGACCTATTGTTGTCACATGTCACTTTGCAATGTTCAAGCTTTGGACCCTCCCTCAATACCTCATCTCTAGTTTGTATTCTACCTCGTCTGAAGTCCTATACCTACAGCTTGGTGAATAAGGTTTCTGATGTCATTGTGAGCAACCTGCAAGTTATGTAGTTAACCTTGCAATTCAAAGATTTCACAAAGATTGTGCACAGCCAAATCTGAGAGGATGTTTTCTTGGTTCTTCTGTTGAAATTTCTCTTGATTTTTTCACCTTGTTTAGTGTAAGTTATGCATATGTCTCTCTCAAGCCATTCACTTTTGATAATGAGAATCATAATTAGTCCCAACTTTTGCAGGTATTCCAGATTGGTCTGTCTAGTTGATTTGAATATTTCTTTCAAAGTTTTTTGGCAAATCACTACAAGCAGTGCTGCTCATCTGATTTTCAATCTTTCTGGCAAATACCATACACATCTTGAAAGATTCACAATCGTGGGCTTATACAGAGGCAACCAGATCTGATAAATCTATCACAATGTAGAGGATATGAGAGCTACGCAGCAGCCAGGGTGAACCAGCACCTACCCCGGTAGGCTTGCCTTTCTGAGTGAGGCTTCTCTGTAGCAATATTTTATCCTGGTAAATGTTAAATCTGTCCTCAGAGACCATGATGCAGTCTCCAGTGGTGCTCATTATGTGACCCTGCAAAAATCTTTCTCACATCCAAGTTTAGTTTTTTTTTCCAACCCCACTCATAAAAGTAAAACTGGGACTGCAAATAGAGGTAGGAGACTACTAATGGCAAACCACCTGGACCAATCATCATGATTCGCCAATCAGAAACTGGAAGCAGCAGTCAGATCATATTTGTTGCACTCTTCTCTGGCAGGTGTGAGATTTTGCAGTGTCTGTTATCAGCCTCCGGAAACTGTACAAAAACGCTGGACCAAAAGCATTTTGCTGAGCCAAACCAGTATGTTTTGACTTTTCTTCATCAAATTTTAATTTACAGGGTCACAAACTGAGAACTGGAGGAAGTGCTCTTACAAACCATATTCTTTTTTTGAAGTTTTTGGTCTTTACTATGGTACCAAGGTGCTGGCTCAAGGCTTACTTTGTCATAGACAGAGAGATCTAACACTAGAGATGGTGCATCTTCTGCATGAATGGGGCTTCGTTTCTCAGAGCAGATCCACCTCCCACACCCTCTATTTGGATCTCTTCCTCCGTTTATCACATGCAACTTAGATTCTTAACCGTTTCCCCAGCCCCATTGATAAACATGAAAATTTGGACAGTATAAGGTAAGAGACTATTTAAATGCCAATGCCTCGGACAATCAGAAGCAGGTTTTTTCTTTCACTGGGCCTTGTGGACGGTTACAGGTCCAAAACCCAAACTCATTTAAACCGGATTAGAAGGCTGTACTTAATGAAAAATATAGTATATAGGTCATTTTACTGCTGCCCGTGGACCTGCTCTAACCAGTAGAATTGAAACCCCATCTTATGGTCAACATAACCCTACGCAATAATCAAATCTAAACATCAGAAGGGTTCCTATTGTTATCCTGTTGGCCATGGAACTACACCAGTCTCCACTTAGCAGCCATTCCTCTTTTTGCTTGGTTAGAGCCTGTTTCTACACATACTTGTAGCATGATTTTGTTAAAAAGTTGAAGGCCAAATGTCCCAAATAATATATTTACATGAGGAGCAGCGATTTATTTGCGAAATTTCGACAAAAATGTGAAAAGTAAAATTTCAAAATGAATATCCTGTTAAAATATTCCCATTTTTCTGACAAAAAGGCCAAATTTCGAAATTAAAAAGTTGAAATATTTTCGCCACTTTTGAACTCTTATTTTAGTTTGGTAGCATTTCTTTTAACTAGTTTTTTTTCTTATGTAGAGAGGTACTCAAAACCTATCACCATTTAATGATAAATCCCTCTTGGGATGCTAATTGTGGCCCAAGAAAAAGACTCCTTCCCCCCTCGCATGCAGTGAGGGAGAAATTGAGGCAAGGGAGAAATCAAGGCACGTGTGGGCTCGTCACTCAAAACTCTAGTAGTTCCAAAAAAGAGCAAGGGGAAGGAAAAGTTTTTTGAACCTAGGAATGAGTCATTGGAACATGTGGATTTTTGCTCATCATCTGAGTTGGGTGATGGTGATTCCTTGTTGGTCCTTCCTCTAAACAACCAAGGAAGGGGAGTAGGGGGCAAGCAAGTCCTGGAACATCCAGAACAAAACAAAGCTCTTGAAACACAAGAGGGGGAGGTGAATCAAATTGTTGTGAACAAGATGTCCAAAAAACTTTTGGCCCTCCTCAACACCTTCTGAACCCTTGTGGTGCAACACAAAAAAACTACGTCATAGAATAACAAGATTGCAAAGTTCACAAGCCAAATTGTGGAAGGATGGGGAATCATTGGTGGTGCTCCAAGTGAGGGCTCTGCCAAGGTTGCCATCAAGGCAAGATTGCCAAATTCTTTTGTTGGGAAGGAGACTAAGACAAAAAAAAGGTGCAACCGTTGTTACACCAAGTGGAAGTGTACATGGAAACTCAACACCTCGAATTAGACAAGGAACAAATTCATTTCGCTCAGACTCTCTTCATAGAGCATGTGTGGGACTAGTGGATGTTTTAAACACAAAGAAACCCGACCTCCTTAAAACCCCCACCTAGAAAAAGTTCAAGTTGCAAATGAACAGAAGGTTCACATTACACCATTTAGTGCTCAAAGATAAGATGGAGCTTCTACGGCCCACCCAAGGGGACGAAGGAGGCTCTTTGGCCACCTACATGCAAGACTTCAATCAAATGTTGATTGTGCTCCCCCTAAAGGAGGGATATGCGAAGAAATTGTTCTTCTTACATGGTTTGAAGCCTTGGGTGTGAAAGATCATTTATTATAGGACAAATATTTCAAACACTTGCCAAGGTTTGATGAAAATGGTGGAATGCATGAAGGACAGAGGCCTTCATACGCTCCAAGGGTGAAATTGAAAACAAGGTCACCCATAAGAATCAAATCGACTTGAACAATGGAAGCAAAGGCCACAACAAATGAAATGGGGCCAAAGGAAGTTGGTGCTTCAAGGCGACAAGGAAAAGTCAATGGGCAAGGAACCATCAATAAAGAAGGTGAAACAAGACCTATCCAAGGTCAAATGTTTCAATTGTGACAACAATGGACATCTGGTGAAGGATTACCCTAAGCCACCTTGGGTATAAGTGATTACATTTCCCAAGGTAAGTTGATTATCCAAGGGGGCTTTGTGGCCAAATGGGGGCTCATGAAAGCAAAGCCTCCAATTTGTTAAAGTTAAATTGTAAGATAAATAACAAAATTGTGGGTTGTTTCTTGGATTTAAGGTCAACTAATTCCTTTATGACTTTGAAACAATGGAACATTAGAATCAAGATTGAATTAATGGTAAACCCCATCACGATGCAATTAGCACAAGGCATAGCTAGACCACCACTTAGTGTAGCATTAGGAGTTAGGTTGTTTTGAAGAGGAGTTCAATTTTTTTAAAACTTCACCTTATGTACGTGATTTAAATAATTTTGATGTAATTTCTAAGAAACACAACTTTGGATGCTTACAAAGTAAACATTTTCTATAGTGAAAGCAAGTTGAAAGTTCATGCCAAAGTTGGTTTTAAGTTAGTGAATTTAAATGCAGATTATAATTTTGTGTTGGCAAAAGTTAGAGTTAACTTGGTTGCTTTGGCTAGTAAATTAAAATTGCTTAATTTTCTGGTTTTGATGTTTTTGAGAGTGTCCCAAAGGGAATTTAAGCCACAAGGGGCAAGGCAACCTCTTGCTTGAATTTTGGAGGTTCTAACAGATGAATTTCCCAATCCCCTTCCACCCTATAAAGAGGTTGACCATAAAATAGAAATGGTGTTTGGAGTGGTTTCGCTATCCAAAGCACCTTATAAATTAAACTAAAGGGCTAGATGCAAGCTACAATGGCTTGAAAGTGACAAAAGTCCATATAAATGGAAAAATTAAAATTAGAATGGAAAAAAATGGTTAAAAACCAATGTTGAATGGGCCCTATGTGATGATTAATCAATTAATAAAGTCCATATGAAAGGTTGCCCATGGGTACATTCACGAAATAAGGAACCAAGGGTGCACCTTTAGTAAGGACTTTGATGACTACTTATTTTAAAAGATTATGGACGCATAGTAAGAATACTTTGTTTGTAAGTTACAAAAAGTCATAAGAAAATCCTTTTGACTCAAAAATATATTACATTATACTCTTATGTGAACATGTGTTTTAAAAGTCTCTCCAAAATTATGTCATTTTCAAGTCTTTCAATAATCATTTATGAATTTTTTCAAGGAATAAAAACATTATAAACACATTGGTTACAATGATTAATCAATGTTTTTGATGATTCAAATTTCATTATATTCATTTCAAATTATTACACATGTTTCCACAATATATTAAAAACATTATCATCAAAATGTATTGAAACAATTTGTAATATTATTAATGTTTTGACACGAAAACATGAAAAAAAAACACTAGTTATAGTTCCTATGGCTCCTATATTTATGAATGTACCCCCATTTAGAAAACTCTTTATTATACATGTTAGGGTGAAACAAATATCAATCCAACAAAAAATGAACAATATTGGGACTTTTGAAAATAAGGCCCAAATCTAATCATTCAAAAGTCCATAGTTATTTGTTGGTTAAAGTTTTTGTTGTAAATTTTTTCAATCCATTTTTTCCCCCCATCATGTATCATATATTAATTCCCTGTAGAAAATATTGAAATGAAATCATAACAAAGAAATGCATTTGAATAATAATGCAAAACCCATATTATAATCCATATATCCACTTTACAAGTTCATTACTATATGATTGGTGTATGTTTATTGAATTTCACCCTTCAATAAAATATTTTTATTCAAGTTGGAAATCTTAATCCATAAATATTTTTGCCAAATTGATGATTTTACAATGCATTTGTGGCATTTAAATAAAGTACACTTTGCAAAAAGTCCACAAGGATGCAAAAAGTGAAATACCACAGCTTACATCTACCCAGAGGGAATTGGAAGAGCTTAAAACACAATTAAACAGCCTCCTCAATTAAGGGTATATTTTGCAAAGCAAGTCACCTTATGGGGCACTAGTCTTGTTTGTTTATAAAAAAGATGATAAGTTGAGGATATGTATGAACTACCATGCCTTGAATAAAATAACCATAAAAAAATAATTATCTTCTACCCAACATTGAAAATTTGTTGGATCGATTCAATGGGGCAAAATACTTTAACGAATTGATTTCAAATTGGGGTACCATCAAATTCGCATTGTGAATGGGTATGTGGAAAAGATGGTAATGAAAACTAGGTATGGTTCATATGAGTTCCTAGTGATGCCATTTGGGTTGTGTAATATTTTGTTGATGTTCACCACCCTCATGAATTCTATCTTCCATGAAAAGTTGGATGACTTTGTGATCATTTACATTGATGATATCTTGGTGTATTCAAAATAACAGAGGAACATGTGGAACATTTAGAATATGTTTTGAGTAAGCTTCATGACAACAAATTATTTGCCAACATGGCAAAAAGTGAGTTTGCCTAGGAAAAGATGGATTTCTTAAAACACATTCTATCAAAGGAAGGGGTGAAGCCCAACCTTAAGAAGTTGTAAGCCATAATATACTGGAAAAGACCAATCACATTCAAAGGAATATGATCCTTCCTAGACATGGACAACTTCTATCGAAAGTTCATAAAAAGGTTTTTGTAGATAGCAAAGTTGCTTTCAGATCTCTTCAAGAAGGAGTTGTCTTTTGAATGGAAATAAAAGCAACATATGGCATTTTGAGGTCTTGGAAAAAAATTAAATTATCTAGCCATGTATGGAAGTTCCTAGATTTCACCAAATCATTCAAAGTCCACATTAACGTAAATGATTTCATTATCAATGGGGTCCTCATACAAGATGGGCACCAAATTGTTTTTGAAAGTAAAAAGTTTTTGGAGCACAACTACGATGGCCAACTCATGAGGAGTTGTATATCATCGTGTGTTGCTTGAAAACGTGGCAAGGCTTTTTATAGATGCATAAAACCAAGGTCTTTACAAACAATGTCTCCTTGAAATATTTTGAAACCCAACCAAGGACCTCAATGAAACAATTGAAATGGCATGGTACCTTAGCGTTGCTAGATGTGGAATTAATCCACAAACTAGGATGAAACAACATTATCCCTAATGCACTGAGTAAGAATGAAGAATTCCAAGCGGAAAAACCTCCAACCAAGACTCAAGCATTAAGGGGCATCTTCCAGGGTGAAGGAAGTTTTAAATGGAAGATAAGGTAGGTCGATGTGCAAGACCCACTTGTTCAACATTATTTCAAGGAATTGAAAAAGTGGAGAAAGGCAAAAGACATCACCTTGAAAGAAAGGTTGTTCAAATGGAAGCAATTTTGAATTTATGTGCAAGTAGGGAAATTGTGTATAAAGATCATGCAAAAAAAAACATGATGTGTTGATGGAAGGGCACCATGGCGAATAAACCACAAAAATGGCCATAGGAAAGAGGTTTTATTGGCTTGAAATGAAAAAAGATGTAGAGCATTTTGTGCACACCTATGTAAAATGTCAAAACACGAAATCCATATGCAAAAACATGGATTATACAAACCTCTACAAATCTTGTATAAACCAAATGAAAGCACATTGAAGTGGAGTACTTTCCGACATATGTGGAGTCCATATTAGTATTAAAATAAAAGTCCACTTTACACTACAACAAAATAAATTATATTAGACAAGTTATATGGAAAAAATAAACAATTTTTTTTAACTTCTAAACTTTATAAATTGTAGATAATTATATCAAAAAATTACATTAAAAAAATGAGAACTTGAATTATTAGTTTAAATGAATAAATGATGTTATCAAACAATCCATATTTCATTATATATCTCAATTTATGATTTTCAAAATCTTTCAAAATTGTCTTCCTTTGTATCAATGGCATCACACTACTTTCTATGTCAAAAAAAATCATTCAACTAAACATTTTAGTAAATATAATGAGTCCATAATCATATGATATGGACTATGATGTTTGGTTTTTGGCACTTCAAAAGTCCAATATGTTATGGTAACTCAAAATCTATTAGCAATTCATATAATGTGATCATATCATATGTAATATTATTTTTTTGAGTCATTTTCACATATTATTCATTTATATTTTGTTCCATGGCCCATGATTGATAATCTAACAAGCTCTAACAAGATTATGTATTTCACCTTAATGTGCTTTCACCTACCATGGGAAAATGTCTCCATGGATTTCATGACCCAACTACCCAAATGGAAAGGAATGGACACCATTCTCATGGTAGTCGATTGATTCTCCAAGTTGGCAAAAATGGCCCCAACTAAAATAATCGTGATGATTTTCAATTCGGCAAAGTTGTTTTTTGATGTGTGAATCACAGATTACAAGATGCCACAATTTATCATAAGCAATAGAAATGCCAAGTTTACAATGAGCTTCTAGAAACATTTGTTCCAAAAGGTGGGGATGAAATTATCATTCAGCATGACATTCCACCCACAAACTAATGGCTAAACAGAAAGGTTCAATGGGGTGTTAAATCAATACCTCAGAAACTATGTGAATGTCGATAAAAAATATTGGGGCAAACATCTAGGCCTAATGAAAGTTTGTTATAGCTCAACAACACACTTGGAAACTAAAATCTCCCCATTTGAATTAGCATTGGGAAAAGAAGTTAAGGAGCTGTGGAGATGGTCAAAGGGTGTGAAGATAAATACATTCGAGCCCAAAAGCTTTTGGAATAGGCTCAAAAATGATATGAAAAGCATGCCACTAAAATCTGAAGGCATTTGGAGTTGAAGGTTGGGCAACACATGTGGCTGAATATGCCTAAAAGATTAACCCCATGTTTCATTGCCAAGTACACAAGGCCTTATGAAAATTTACATAAGCCACATTTCAATGTGTACACCCAAAATTGCCAACTAATTTTGTGGCACATCTGACCTTTCATAATTCGAAATTTAAATTGTTTTTACGTGATGAATAGAGACCAAATCAAAAGCAAATATTGTGACCTAATGTAGGTGCCATTGAACATAGGCTTACGATCGAAGTCGAACGCATATTCCGAGCAAGGCAAACACACCTTAGAGGCAAGGAATATTTGGTGAAATATAATTTGGCTATCATCATAAGGAAATAGTGTGGATGAAACCTACTCATCTAGACCATTTACTAGATATGGTGAATAAATTCAAACAAAAAAGGGGTCACGAACTTGGAATGAAAAAAACTTGGAAGACAAAGAAGGACCCACCTAGAAATGGTTTAAGTGTTGATGAAGACATCAATTTCTAAAGTGGGGGAGAGAGCCCACAAAAAACCAAATTAAGTATCTTCATTAAATGAGGGTTAAGGGGTTTTCGTGAACATGGTTGGCCATAGAAAGGCTAAGGTTTGGGGTGGAGGAAGTAGTTGGGAAAAGCAAAGGAGGGACAACCAATGGAAATAGATTTGGAGTTGAACTTGGATTGAAAAACTCCAAGGTTTGATAAACCGAGATTAAGGTCGTGGTGCATGCAAATAAAATGGCACGTTTCTAAATGGAAAAGTAAGACTTCTTGTGCATGAACTTGCGAATCATATCTCACTCAAGTAATTGGGATTTGGATTATAGAGCCTGGTTCAACATTGACGTGCTCCCGAGTCCCAAGTTAGGCCCAAGATGGGCCTTGGTTTTTAAAACAACGAAATTGTGGGGACTTGAGGGCACACTCCTAACTCCCAACACTAAAAGGGGTAAAGGGGCGTGCTGAAGTTTCGGGATGGGACTAGGAAGAGGGACAAGCTTTAGTTACTCATTTGAACCTGCATAAACTCAACCAACAAGTTGGTTAGTTCGCATTTTAGAGCACCCTTGGTGCTAGGACAAGCCACAGGCAACTCTGGATTCACAAGACTCACCACAGCCCGAATTCGAGGGAAGCCACCACCTTCCCCCATATAGTATTCTCTACGTTACTCCACAACACCCACATCCGAATGGCTTTTTGTCCCATGACTCCCAATGAAGAGTCTCGAAACTGTCCCGGTTTGAACTCCTGGAACTTTGTGAGTTCATAACTCTTTGTTGAGACCTCAGATTGGGAGGAGGTTTGAAGCAAACTTGTAAGTCTCCTTGAGAGCTTTCCAACAGTGTGTCACAATCCATCTGCACACACCAAGGTCAGGTCGATTCCCGACTTTTAGTGGTTGGGAGTCAAATTGCTAGTTTGATTCCCAGCCCTTTTTTTGCTATAACTTATGCTGTAAATGTCCAAATGGCTCATGTGAGGCCATTTTCGACATCTACACTTCAATAGCTTTCCAATGACATGAAGAATGCCTCAAGGCGAGGTGTTTTGACCCCTGCAATTGAACTGTGAAGTTTCAAGAGTCCCGAAGGACTCCCAAGTCCCCATTTCGGGAGTGTAAGTGTCATCCTCACACTCTTCCAAAAGTGGGGTTGCAACAAACACTATCTATTGGCACGTTTGGAACCCTTGTTCGGTGTGGTGATCGCAATTTCTAAATTAAACTCAAAGTGAACTCCAAAGAAAGAAGAGACAATTCAATTGGAAGGGGTTGTGGAAAATGCCAAAAATGAATACATTGGGTGAAAATGGTAGACACACTCGATAATACCTCCTATGCTGAGAACACAAAGACACAATGCGAATGGGCTCCTTTGGACCAGGTTGCCCAAAACCTGATCTGAACCATGGTCTGATTACCTGAACTGGACCCGCAACTGTTCTAATTTTGCTTAAAGAACCAGAACCGGAGGTTCCTCGTAAAAGTACAGAACTGCCCAACAATGGTGCAAACGTACTTAAGGTGGTGGTCAAGGCAGGCTGCTACAATGATGCAGAGGATCAGTGAGGGTCAGTTTCAGCGATGAGTGATGAGTAGTGTTTGAAACAGCATGACGTTAACCAGAGGCAGATGCCAGGAATGGAGGGCACATTCCCACAAGTATTCGCCAAGCCTGCTGCAGCCATGAGATAGATATATATTCTGGCTGTCGAGAATTTCCTTCTGCTTCTGGCTTGAATGCATCTTATTAAACTATATTTAATTTCACTTCTAGAATCCCTCGTAGACGGAGACCGACTGCAATGCTAAGAAGCTACCATTAATGTGCCTAGTTGAGTACGTTGCCGCGTACCAGTTGATGTTGAATTGAATCTTATCTGATCACCCATTGACAGAACTGGATTTGATCAAGCTTTGGACTCATCTACTTACAACACTGGAGTTGTGGCAGGGTACTAGTTTGTCCATTACCGTTAATGCAGGACCGCCTTGAGCAAAACCATCGGTTAAGATCCGGTTTGATCACGCAAGCCGCAGGCGGAGGAAACTGCTGTCAGACAGCTCGGGTCCACAGGGACGATTCACAGCGGCTGTTTTTTCTTACTGGCGAAATTTAAAATTCAGAAATAAAACATAAAGAAGTGGTTTTGGAGGTTTTCATTTTGGCCAAAAGTGATAAATTAAAAAAACTAAAAATTGCCAGATTCATATACTTGGTTTTCATTTTTCAACCAGAAGGATGATTAAAGATTTCTACTTTATTTTCGGTTTATAGCCAGATTTGGCTAAATCTTCCTAGGGATGATCGCCCAATTTTTCTACATCTTCCAATGGATGATCGCCACTTTGCCTACAAACAAAAATTCCTATAAAAAAATACTGACAGGGAGAAGAAACCCGGGATTCGACAACAGCATTGGGGGATCTCTTTGGGAGCCGTGTACCCAATATACCTACTCCTGCTACTGCTGTACTGCAGCCAGTCCCCCCTTCCCCCCTTCTGCAAGTTCCTGTGAATATTATACACATATGACTCCGTCACCTTTTTGGGTGGTCTGGCTAAGCATTATCTCTTACAACAATCGGTGCTTGCTTTTCCAAGGAAAAAAAAAAAACCAGAAGTCAGGGAAGCACCAGCTTTGTCACTATCTATGCAATGGCCATGTGGCTCTTTGGCTTCAAACGCGTACTTACTTTAAGATAAAGTAGAGATCAGGCAAGTAGAGCGAGCAAGCTCGCTAGCTAGCTGCTGGTGTATATATTTGTTTTTGTGTGTGTGCGCGTGCGTCTGTTGGGGGCGTGACGGGACCCCTGGGCGGCCTGCTGGTTCTCGATTAATCCAACACTGCAAAGCATGTTTTCTCACAGATCGCTGCACTTGCAGTTCATCAACAACAACAACGCACTGCTTCCAACAACAAGTATCTGGGCTCGGCTCAGCACAGCTCAAGCCAGTCGAGCTGTGAACCAGCAGCACCAACCAGTGCACCGTGATGGATGATAAGTGTCCAGAAACAGTTTTCTATTGGTTCCCCTTTTCCTAGCTAACCATGGTGGTTAGATCAGTTGCTGTTTTTCACCTACCTACTAGGTCGGTAGTAAACCTTCCCTTACATATGTCTTAGTCTATAGTCCATCTGCTTACCTGGTAATCCTCTATTTTCCTACCTGCCTACCTATGTATAGGACCTATCTGAGCTGAACCAGCTTCCACCTCAGCACCATGAAGGATGGATCATGGATGGTCAGGAAACAGTTTTCTGTCGGGTTTCATTTCCCTAGCAATCCACTGTGGTTAGCTCAGTTGCATTTTTTGCTACCTACTACTGGTAGGTAGGTAGTAAACTCAGCCCTTACCTATCTATAGTCGATCTACTTACCTTGTGGTCACCTCTTTTCCAACCTGTCTACCAGCTATGTATAGGACTTATTTAGGCTAAGAGTGAACCGGCACCCAGCAGTGCACCATGCAGGATGGAGCATGGATGGTAAGTGGTCAGGAAACAGTTTTCTGTTGGGTTTCATTTCCCTAGCTAACCATGGTGGTTAGCTCAGGCACATTTTGTACTACCAAGCCACTGGTACATAGGTAGTAAAACCAACCATTACCTATGTATAATCCATCTACTTACCTGGATAGTCACCTACTTTCCTACCTGTCTACCTATATATTTGAACCTACTTGTTACAGAATGAGTTACCAAGATGAAACCAGATATTAACTCAGTTGAAGTTTATCCACAACTGAGTCAGAATGGACATCCAGTGAAATTAACATGGATTTTGTTCAAGGTTGAAAACTCATAATCAAAATGCTGTCAAGCCCGGAGAGTGTTGAGCATACCCAGCTGGTGTGCATCCACAATATTGTACTGACATCTGAAAAGAAGGGAGAAGAATAGGGACAGAGAGGCCCATACTAAACATTAAGTATTTCAGGAAAAACAAAAGCAATTCAAGAACGGAAATAATTTCCTGGGACCATGTCTCAAGTTTCAACAAATATTGAGACATTAACTTAGCTGAAAAAAGAAAAGGCCTTCATTTTACCTCTCCTAAAATATCATTGCCATTCACTGACAACACGTCTTGGAGACTATGTATGCAGTCAGAAGATTAGGTAGTGCACTCTCGTGAGTCATGACACTCCAAAATTCACCAAGAAAATGTGACAACAATTTTAAAGATTAGTTGTGCTTAAAATCCTTTCACATGACTTGCTATAACTTGAATAAAATGGTAAGTCAAAGAAGTGAACTCCTAAATTCACAAATTTATGGGACCGAGACTTGGATCGAGACTTTATAGTTTTTGATATGTTGTCACTTACTTTGTCCACAAACATTATGTGAGTATGTGTGTGTGCATAGGTTCTTTATGGTGGAACAAATGTGGTATTTATTACAACCATTTTTTTTTCCTGGGAATACTCATGAGTTGGTTGCAAAATGGAAGAAAGAAGTAATTTTAGCAGGGTTTACATAACTTGTATCTCATATAGTTATCAATTGAGGGAGACTTACAAACACAATTCAAGACCATTAACACATGGCACCTCTTACTAACTCTAATAGCTATTCCACAATATTTAATTGGGATAAGGCAAATATCACATATAAGCTAAGAAATTAAGCATTATGTTACTTGATCATTAAAGTTTTCACTTGAAAACTTTATAGGGCATTAGTGCAAGTCGTTTTGAATAGATAGAAAGGTGTCATAATGTCTTATATATTCCCCCAAAAAACAAAATCATCATGTGAACATTTTTAAAGATTCAATCCAAATGCAAACATTGTTAATTGATGATGTTACCATCTTTGTCACATGGCAAAATAACCAAAAAATAATTTTGGAATGGAAATGTTACCCAATGATGATACGATCAATGAATTGTCTTCAAGGTAGAATAATTAGAAGTTAGTTCTAGAATAGAATTTCAATCAAAAAAATATGTTAGTAGGTAAATCTAGCTTAAAGGGCCTCCTAATAATTATTAATTATTAGTGGTAGGTTCACATTTTTCCATGCCTTATTTACTATGGAATGAAATTTCTAGATTAGTTCGTTTTTAGAAGATAAGGTAGTTTGTCATTAACTAAGATATATCAAAGAGATGAGTATAAAGCAAAGAAATTTAAGAGAATAAAGAAAACCCATGTGTGATGGGAAATTATTTTTGGGGCTCGTTCCTTAATATTCTGATTCCTTTCATTTGTCATGCGCACCAAGTTTGGCACCTACAACTATCACTATCACCATACTCACAACACATAACATAAAAATATTTTAACTAGTACATACCCAACACCAATGGTTCTTTGATTCCAACTTTTTCTTTCCAAGTACTTGACACCCATGGTTATTCAAATTCTAGAGAAACATCCTAAACCCTATGTGTGAACAAAAATACATTAGGATTAACAGTCATAGGATAGTTAGTTTGACATTAGGGTTATTGGCTATTTACTTAGTTAGAGGACAATTTGATATCATAAGGAGTTGTGGACATTGACAGTCCATTTGTTGTTGTTTATTTTCGTGTTTTTGTTGTTTTTTGTTTGTTGCAGGTTATGTATGTTTGAGTTTTGCAATTCAATTTAGCAAAGCTAATGAACTAGGTTGGGTGATGGAGTTGTTTCCAAGCTTCTATGGTAATTGCTCTTAGATACGGTTATTGTTAATCACGATGCTAGGAGATGGTTGGTGGGTGAGATCTTGATGGTGTGGATGATGAAAGTGTTTGAAACCTTTATAAGTTCCAAGGTCTTTAATGGACAAGAAAAACAAACGTAAAAAAATAAAGTGCTATTTATGTTTTAGTGGTTTTGAGTGTGCGTTTTCTTAGGATCTATTATTAGTCTTCAAATTTCTTCCCCAAAGCAAGCATTTTGCTATGCCATGTGCTTTAGGGAAAGAATAGAAGATGTGGTATTATGTTTTAGGGACTAATCCAAGGGAAATGATGAATTTGTCTAGAGATCTTAAGAGCAGTCAATGTGACATGTTTGATATGTTGTGTGCATCCGAGAAATTGGAAGGGACTATCTAACGGGTTGTGTATGTGTGGAAAAAAGGTACATGTATTGTTATAAGTGCTTTGGGGAATGGGGTTTTGAGAGCATTATTGGGCTTTATGGAGAAAAATTATTGAATTATTTTGTGTCTCATTGTTCTTTGTCCAACTTCCAAAGGGAGAAATTTAGGAAAGTGAAATAAGATGGAGTTGAGGTTATGTTGTTGAATAGTCACATTCATGAGCAGCTGGCTCTTGAGAAAAGATCAAGAATGATCTCATCCCTTGAGGTCCAAAGTCTTATGTTGTGATGTTAGGGTTTGCTACAAATTAAAGTGTTCACAAAATCATGTAACAAGTCAATTTTTTTGCACCTCTATGGGTTCAAATGTGTGGTGCATGTATTTGTTATAATAATTATTTTATAGGGACTCAATTTAATGATTATAACTACATTTACTTGTGAAAGAAAAAAAAAATCAAAACAATATAAACATTTCAAATGAGGGACTTTTAAATTTGACCCCCTAAAATGTAACAATACACAAAGGGTGTGCATATGGACTCACAATTTTTGAATTTCACATTGATGGAACCATTTATTAGTCTTTGCACCTCATAAATGTCATGAAAAATTCAAAATAAGGGTTTCCAAACCATTTTCAAGATGACATGAAAGTATAGGGACTTTATTATAAAAAAATAACTTTATGAATCCTTATACATGATTTTTGTGAAATATATATATATATATATTTCACAAACCTTAAATTTTAGGGTGTTTAAGAGGTGCCCATATAATTACTTTTAGGATAAAATGATTATGAGATGGTGTTACATTTTGGTCACAATCAAAATACACTGCAAAACTGTATTATGAAGGACTCCGCATGTGCCCTTTTTGGTCACCTTAAATTGCTTTTACCCAACTTCTCACCTTTTACCTATTATCTAGCAAGCATTAAGGTTTTTACTTTCCATCCTTCCTCATCCAACATTGAAATTCTTGACATTGTTT
>Ga0209208_10005099_pt1 | contig 18380 bp, 10 predicted proteins | sample S1TSphfallax_3_FD_187694 | JGI IMG/M metagenome (GOLD analysis project Ga0209208, IMG submission 187694) | Host-associated microbial communities from peat moss isolated from Minnesota, USA - S1T2_Fd - Sphagnum fallax MG (SPAdes) (version 2) | ecosystem: Host-associated > Plants > Peat moss >... | reverse complement strand
CCCCCCCAAAAACAAAAACCAAAACCTGACCTTTTCATTAAAGAGAAAAAAAATTAAATGTTCGCCTCTTTCTGCCCACAACGTTGCTAAACTCAGCCGAAACCACCTTCACTTTCTCCGCCCTTGGTTACCAGTTTAACAAGTTTCCTCTCACGATGGAGACCGGGAGGTCGACAGACTGCCACGTGATAATGCCGAGTTTCCCGCCATATTTGGACCAATTACATTCTTCCACGTGGAGCTTTCCCTTGCACCATTGGATCTGATAATTGGGAACGAATCTCAAACTTGGAATCGGCTAACGCCCAGTGCGAGGGGGGCAGCTGGCAGAATCTGCCACAAATAGGATGCTTGTTCTCTGGCGTTACAAGTAAAGTGAGACTTTGCATGCAGAAACAAGGGTTGATGTTGCAGAATACTGCAGAAAGTGCCTATTCTGCTTTTCAATACGCCAGTTGTGGAACCTGAATATTCAGCATCCTTTATGTGTGTTTTGGGAAGTGGTGAGGCCTAACTTAAACCCTAAACCCTAGATTAAAGACCTGCTTTGGATTCTTTTTAGTGTAATTGGAGAGCATAATAATGCCCAGTGTGATTTTTCCTCAGCTGCGGACTCACCCACCGGGTATGGAAAAAGAAAACTATGGAAGCAGGTCTTTATGCTCGGTAAAGCCCTGGCCTCAGGCTTTTTCATCCCATCCTATGCCCTGTATCGGACGGGGGGCTGACGTTGGGCTGACCCTGAAAATGGGCCTTCTGTGAAGGCTAATTTGGTGGAAAAAGTGAACCAACAACTCACCAGGGCATATTGTAATAAATGAGGAAAAACAATTAGAATTGCATGGAAACCTCGCAACATAAATTTGTCAAAACTTGGCATGCATATATAATAAGGAGAAAACATTCTTAAAATTGCATGCAAACTAGAGTTTCTTTTTTTGGCCAAAATTTTGCACTGTAGCAATAACTTCTTTTGGAAGTTCTTGGAGGTGTTTCTGTTTTCCCAGTGCAATTTCCACTAAATTTGGTGGCTTTTTTTTGCATATGCTCTCTCATTTTGTTGGGCTCACAAAATTGAAAGAAGAAATCCCTGATGCAAACAACACAATTAAATTGTCAAAGTTTGGAATGCATACCAAAGAGTAACGAAACAACATTAAAATTGATGAAAACAATACAGAATTTGTGTCCCACTGCAACCATGAATCCTTGCATGAGTTGCATTTACAAAAGATCTATCTATGAAGGAGGGTACGATGTTTGTTTTGTTTGTTTGTCACATCGAGATCTCTCCAACCATAGCACCCCTTGTCACACTCTTGTTACCATTGCAAAGCCCTACAAGAAGAAGAGTAGGAGTGCACCCAAGTTGGTTTCATAATGTTTCAACCTATAGTGGAGAAGTCATTCAGTATTGGTTTTTTTTAATTAAAATTTATTTCGATCAAAATTAAAATTTATAGGGGAATTTGAGCACGTTCTTGATATTGTTGGAATGCTTTATATGAGGAGGATTTAATGAAGGTAATTTGGGAATTTTAGGACCTAATGTGATGGAGATATTGAATCTTGAGTAGTTTTTGTCATTGAAAATTCAGTTAAATTATTAAAAAGGGTTTTGGAAGGAAAATTTAGTTGGGTAACCAGTTCACAATCAGGTCAATGTCACAGGCTATACTAGCAATTTGTTGATTTAGGGTAAATGGTAGGGTTGGTTTCTATGGTAAATTCAGCGATAGTTTTTCTCTTCAAAAATGTATTAAATGAGTGTTTTCAATTGCCAAATTTCAAAAAAGATATAAATTACTATTTTGAAAATCAATGTACTCTACATCAGGTTCTGGCACATAGCCGACAATACAGAAGGATGCTTGAACACTTTTATTTTCATACTTTTATTTATAAAACAAATTTCATTAAATTGTCTTATGGATGGTGGTCACTAAAGGGGCTACAATACAAAATCGAAAAAACAAAACAAAACAAAACACACACACTCTCTCTCTCTCTCTCCAATTAGTTCGTGGCAAGTAGGTGGTACCAAAAAGTGCGGGTGAAAAAGTTTCAATCAATTGAGCAATATTGAAAAGTTTTAGCCCATCTGGAATGAAACTTTCTTCATATTTTCACCTATGGAAAAATGCAGTTGTTGATCTCTGGAGGAAAACCAAAAACTGAGGTTCCCATAAACATCATGGCAAAAGGAAATGTGAATCAATTTGTCGGCATCCTTGGGCTAGTTCCTACTACTAATTATTTTTTATTTTTATTTTTCATTTTTGGAAAAATGGAAGAAAAAAAATCCATTGCAAAAGACTACTAATTAGTTTCACCCATTATTTAATTACTAATTACATACTACCCCTTGCAAAAAAAAAAAGCCTTGGCCTCCCCATTAATAAGAAATGACTCCAAGTACTTACTCCTATTACTACCACTTGTTGCCAGCTCCATTTACACATGCATTACTTACACAAAGTACTCTAGTGATTGTAGTGGACTAACTAGGATTCCGTTAAGTAACTAGTACAGTCTGCCTGAAGCGTGAGTCCTACAATTGAAAGTGATCATCATCATCATCACTTGTTGAAAGGAAGGTTAATGGTTCCCATTAGGTTGGGTTCAAGGTACACTCACCATTTACATTGAGTGCCTGACTAGAGCAGGGCCAGTTCAAATTAGGCCAGACAGACTCCAGAGTGAACTATCATCCACCAGCTCACCATGAAGGATGGATGGATGGATGGATGGTTAGATGGATGGATGGATGGATGGTTAGATGGATGGATGGATTATGTCTGAAAATGAAACACTCAATCCATGTATTCCTGTCATCCCGTAGCTAACTAACCACTATCTATCAAGTATCAACCATTCACATGTATTTACCGGTGTTGGCCGGTTATTTCCTTTTCCTTGATAACCGCTGGCTAGGTTCTTTTTGAAGCTTTTCTGAGATCACACAAGTTATCAACCTCGATATCAAACACACTTGGGTAACAACCATTGGTTATGCAGTAGGATAGGTTTTCAAATAATTGATAGACGACCACTGGTTAAGCTGCCAGTTATACACCGATTATAATTAAAACCATTATTATTACTATTATTATTATCATATTTATTATTAATGTTTAAATATTGATAACCTACTTGGATAATAATTGGGTCATCCAAGTAGGTTATTAGATTTTTTTAATTCAATATCAGGTGAATATCAATTTAATCCGTTATTAAAAATCAATAACCAATTGCTAGGTTATTAATAATTGGGTTGATAATTGATCAAAACTTAACAACCCACACCAATGCTGGTATTTACCTACCGAGTACCCACCAAGTGCCTTTAACTAGTTACATACCATGATAGTAATTGACCACTTACACTCCCTTCCTACTTACCTATGATAGTTACTAGTTACCCACTTACCCAGGTAAATAACTAGGTGGTGTGAGGTGGAAGTAGGACAGTTTACATCTTGTAGGAGGGTTTACAAGGGTAAGTACTAAGTACCCATTGCAAGGTTGGTAGGCCGAGTGTGAGAGTATAAAATTCTGGGAGGCGTAATCATCCTCAATTTGCACTAACCAATCCTTGAATGGGACCTTCATGTTATGCAAAAGTTGTTGACAATTTTTTTATCTCTTCGAGTTGTGTGTAGAGAAGTACACCTTCTTGTTTTCCATCTTCTTTTTAAAATTGTCACTAAAATGAAAATTATTGGTAGAATAATTAATATTGAGAATTAAATCACCCTAATTTATAATGTGATATTATCTTCTTTTGAGGTTGTCACCAAAATAAAAATTATTAGTAGAATAATTAATATTTGAGAATTGAATCACCCTAATTTATAATGTGATGTTTTTATGATTGTATTTGGCACTCAATTCATTGGCCTTGTGTGACAAGGTGCTCGGTCAATAGAAGTCGAACTTGTTAAAATTTTCTGGTGCCCTAGGTCATCAGCCATCACCTAACAAGAACCCAATCCAATGTCAGCGTAAGCATGACTATTGCAATAACTTAGGGCCCACCCTTCATGCCTTTATGCTCATCATATCCTAGTTTTTCTTTACAGCCTTTCTAACTTTCCTTGTTAGTCCTTGGGAAAGAGAACATGGATGTACAAGAAATGAAATTTTCCCCCCAACAAATTTTGTCGGTTTTTTTTTTTTTAATTGGGAATTTTTAGAGAAAATGTGTTTTTCTAAATGCAAATTCGACTAATTTTGCAAATTAACACACCCTCACACTTGAGATAGACACAATGCTCCAAACCACAAAGATATCACCTTACTGTTTCTAAAGGACTAGAAAGAAACCTTGCATTCCAAGTCAGAATTTGCACCCTTTTAAAACCAAGCAAGCAAGCAGCCCGCACCTATAAATTTAGGGTTTTCTTTTCTTTTTGGGATGCCAATTTGTAAGACCACAGCCTTGGGACCAATTGTTCACTTGCCGTGCAAGAAAAGAAATGAAATGAAAGAGAGGAAGAAGATGAAAGCACGCTAACCCAATTTCCTACCCGTTTCCCCAACTCTTTGGGGAATTGTGTGGTGAACGAGTCTAAGATGCTGAGTTTGAAAATCCACAACATGTGCTTTATACATTTTGGAACCAACTTGCCTCACAACAGGAATTAATAGAGTGGTGGTAATTGTAGGAGAGGAGCAACCCCATCTTCATACAACAACCACTAAGCTGAGAGACTCTTCAACACTAACTTGTCTTTTGAGTGGTAATTGATTCCTTTAAAAAACCAACCCACCAGGACAATTATCACTGGAAGAGATGAAGTAGGTGAGATTAACAACTTGAGCTTTTTGTAAGAGAAGAAAGTGGTACATACTAAAGTTGGAGTGGTAGGGTCTACCCAAGACTTACTTGTATCTGGAAATAAAAATCAAATTCAACATTTGAAGATTATTGACTAGAGCACTACAAATGACATTCAAAACAGTGACACATTTTTCAATCTTCTGATGTTGCCAGTCATTATTGGCTAGCATCCTAAGAGGGATTTAGCATTAAATGTCACCAGGTTTTCGAACCCATCTAAATAGTTTTTTTTTTAAAAAGACTTGTTTAAAAGATGCTATCAAATTTAAAATCAGAGTCCAAATGTGGCCATAAATAAATAAATAAAATGACAAAAAATGGGAGCATTACTTCGGAACAAAGGATTCTTTTTCTTTCTTTTATTTCATTTTGGCGAAAATTCTCAAAAAAAAAAAAAAAATTCCCCCATTTTTCTGATTTAGCTAAGGTGGTGGTGATCATCCATAAAAAAAAACTAAACCAAATCTGACTATAAACCAAATATGCAAGCAAAAAAATTTAAGCATATTTCTATAGTGTTTTGCTACGTACTCCAACTAAATATAGAATTTTGACAAAAGAAATTATTTTGGAATTTGGCCACTAGAAAGCTATAGTCTTTGTTATTTAAAAATTAACAAATTGTTTAAAAAAAAGAACTCACTAGTGAAAACACCACTGATCCCAAACAACTGAAAGCACATAAATACATTCATACATACAGACACACACACCAGACACACATACACACACACACAACACACAAAGACACACGTGAATAAGAGTATCCAATTGCAACTAGCACATGATGATGTTGAGTTGAGTGCTTTTCACAAACTGGGTTCCTCCCAATTTCAAGCTCCTTGGAAGTAGTAGTAGTAATCGGTACGTGGAAAATAAGTTGCATGTGCAGAGACCAAGTGGCAACAGTTGGTCCCATAACCTGAAAACCATATATATGGATAAAATTTTAGTTTTTTTTGAAGAATCTCATGTCCTTCAAAGCTTCCAGGCCTGGGTTTCTTGGGTGACTTCAAAGTAGTGTGACTCATATTAATCAATTGTGGGGGACCCCAAAGTTTGTTTTATTTTTTTTATGTTTTTAAATTTTGTGATGAACATCTTTGATTGGGCTACCACAAAAAAGTTAATAAGCTTTGGACATTCCCAAAATAGATAGATGATAGTCTTCTCCTTGTGTGCTGGTTGTATAGGTTACAAGAGGAGAACTTAGCGCCAAAGGGTATGGGATAAAGTGAGGTGTTATTGGGAACATGATGTGGGAACACATTGAGAAGTTGAAGAACATTGTGAGAACTTGATGGAATACATTGGGAGCAACAAATATCCAACACCAACTACCCTCTCCCACCAACCAACAAATTGGGCCTCTTGGTGACTCACCTCATTGATTGCCAAGAACTTCTGTGCAGACCTTTGATCCTTACCATTTTTGGCCTGGATTAACCCTCAGCAAATTGTGGGACATAGTGCAGGGTATCCAATATTGCATATTGACACAAAATAATTGGCAAAATGTCTGGGCAAAACAAAAGGTGGGGTTGGGGGGTGGGGGAATATTGATATTCGTTGAAATTGTTGAGAATCAAACTCCCAAATTGTGGGAAATTGTTTATAGTCCCAACCATACTATTACACATACATTACACAAGGTACTTTATTCTTCAATTGTTGAAATTTTGGAAAATGGAATTTAAAATTGTCCAACCTCATTTTGTAAAATAAATATTTGTTTGGCAAATAAGTGCCAATTGTCAGTGATAGGCAAGGGTTTTGTTTTTCAATTTTGTGATGTAAGCTGAAGTGGCAATCGTCCATAGGATGATGATTTAGCCAGATTTGGCTACAAACGAGATATGAACTTAGAGGAAAAAGAATCCTTTTTTATTCTTAGCTGACTACTGGAACTTATCATAAAAATCTGGTGATTCGGATTTTTTTGTTTTCTTAGAAATCTGACAAATTTGGGTCATTTTTTTTCATGAAAAATCCTTTGTATAGGTCAAAATCAAATTTTTTTCAGGTCAAAATTTTGGCAAAATTTCACCCAAAAGAAAATTAATGGTGGTAGGTAGGGTAATGTATGCAATTGTGAAAATAGCAAAGCTAAGATGAAAAAAGAACTTTCAAATGGGTTGAATTAACAAGTTAGCATGATCTCTGGCTTGATGGTGGGCCTGGCAGGCCACATTAACAAGACTTTGAGGGCCACTACTCCATTAAGTAAAATTTTCCTCTTCTTCTGGGGGTCAATCAAAGTAATAAAAGGATAAGCAGGTGCAAGAATATCATCAACCTTCCTCATTTTTTCACTCTTCTTTCAACTCCATGGCATAGATGATGGAACCCACCAATGTCACAGGATTTCTCTAGTCAAAGGCATGCGTTGGAACCATTGATGTTGAACTTGAATTCAACCAGCAAGATCTTGACATACACTCCGTGCACTTGTTATAATATATGCTTCCCAAATGAATGAGAGAGAGAGAGAGAGAGAGAGAGAGAGAGGAAAAGAAAATCCTTGTTATTATAGATGCTTCTCAAATGAGAGAGAAAGCAAAAAAAATCTTCTCCAAATCCTTTTATCCAAACTTCACCCAAGCATCAATGGTCTCATCCCACTCATATGAAAACCAGTGTTGGGTGGTTCTCTCTTCTTCAAAGAAACAACCAGTGAGTACGGGTGGGGTATATATGGACCCTTCGTGAACGGTTCTTCAAATTTAAGTCATTAATTAATTAAAATTTTAAAAATAAAAAATCAAAGAACTGCTTTCAAGATTAACCCATAACCTGCAATTCTCAACAAAAATGGAAGAACTCATGAAAGAACCTACACTGTAAGATTGCAAACCCAGGGTAGTTCTTTGACCAGTTGTTTCATGATACCCAATAGTTCTCTGAACAGTTCAACACTGGTGAAAACCCAAGGTCTCTGCTCATATGGAGAGAGAACCAGCAAACCTTAATTTAGAGTGGTTCAAAACAATTTAAGCCCTAATTGGCCTGTTGAGAGGATGAATAATTTAGAGGGGTTTATTTGTTGTTTATTGAACCTCATTGACACATTAACAGGTTTTTAATTTTCATGGAATAAAATGGATTTGCATCAAGTTAAATTATAGAATAATCATTCAATGTTTTCCACATGTATCTACTATTTACTGTCCAGAGTCTGGACAATTATATTTTGGCAAAATGTTTCCACAAACTTGTATGGAAGCACACAACATTGATGATTTGAAATTGTGTTCTCCGAAACAAAAACAAAAAAAAGTGCTTGCGAGGATATTGTAAGTTACCTCTTCCACACCTAACTTATCATGTTTCACACACACACACACATGACTTGTGTGATCTTTCTTAATCCATTTGTTTCTCCTACAAAAGAACACAAAGGTAACATTTTGAAATGTGGTTAGAACTTAGGATGTTGTTGTCATTAAACTCGCCCTTTTTTTCCTGTGAGTGGTTTCTACCACATTCTTATAGGGCTTAATTTTTATGTGTGATTGTTAACTATGTCCGAAATGCCCAAAAAAATGTGCCAACATTCATCCATGAAATACAAGTAAAACAATCCAAGTAATCAAGTTTGTGCCAAACAAATTTTGAAATTTTCTTTTTCTTTTTTAATAGGTACCCCACCAATGAAAATTAGTCAAATGTTGACTTTGATTTCAAAATCCTCAAATCATGCAATGGACATGGTTAAGTCCTTTTGACCATATTTTGTGTCGTTGACTCTATGACCACTTTATTATTATTATGTGCATATACAAGGATTTGAAACGTGCTGAATTCTAATACAAATTCTTTTCTTCTTTTTTAATTTATGGGGAACAAAACAGCACACCCAACCGACAAGTTCCAGATTTGAAGGTTCACTGGCACAGCAACAACCCTAAACCTTTAAATCTAACTCCTATATAATGGATCTTAAGATATATTTATTCAACTTATATTACAACGTGATGCAAGATCTTTGAACTCAAAATGATTCATGCTTAATGATTGACAATCCTTTTGAAAAATAAACAACTATATATTAAGGCAGAAAGTTGTTTTTTTGTTTTGCTTGTCATGTTTACATCACCCAAATCACAACACCCCCATTATGCTCTTGTTATTGCTGAAAAACCCTCAATGAATCTCTTTGCATTGAGGTGTTTTCATAATGTTTATAATATAATTGTGAAGGTATTTGATTTGTAATGTTAAATCAAGAGGTTTAACGTCAGGTTTTTGTGGTTTAACCCGTGTAAAGCTTTATTAAAAAATACACTGTAAATTAAGAAAATGTACAAAGGAATTGTAAAAATGAAAAGGGAGAAGTTGCAAGAGGTTTAACGTCAGGTTTTTACCCGTGTAAAGCTTTATTAAAAAATACACCGTAAATTAAGAAAATGTACAAAGGAATTGTAAAAATGAAAAGGGAGAAGTTGCAAGAGGTTTAACGTCAGGTTTTTGTGGTTTAACCCGTGTAAAGCTTTATTAAAAAATACACCGTAAATTAAGAAAATGTACAAAGGAATTGTAAAAATGAAAAGGGAGAAGTTGCAAGACATCAAGTTGGTTCAAAATAGACATCAAAATCTCTCCATGTTCAAAATCAACTTCATGTCGTAAGTCAGCCATGTTTTTATGTTAAAAATCAACAACATACAATAAATCGGTCGTTGTGATGGGAGGTGTATCCTAAAGGGGTGGAAGTCGAGAAGTAGCTAAGCCTATGACTACCACCCAACTTAAGATGGAAGACATTTGCATTCTTTGTACTGTGATTGAAATTTTTTGACGAAGAAAACTGACCAAGGTTCCAAATGGCATTGGCACAATCATGTAAAAATGCATTAGCATGTTTTGTAAGCAACCAAATACCTCAATTGTTAAAGGGAAAAATTGATCAATGGGGTGTCAATTGCGAAAGCTTCTTTCCTTGGCTTGAGCTACATCAAAGGCCAAAAAATTTGAGTTCCATAAGATCAAGGAAATAAATCCACTTGCATTGGGTCGACATTGATAATGTTGGTTAAGGTGCAAATGCCCTCTTTGGTGAACACAATGTCAATTTGTCAACAAGAGGAATTGAATGTCATGTCAAGTTGAAAAAAACACATGTAATTATTCTTGTCCCACATGGAAATTAGCATCTTGCACAATGGCGGCAAAGGTGTCATGAATTACATCATGGGCTCCAGTCCATTCAATGCCATGAGCACAACATAAGAGATGGATATCCATAAGGTTGATGGCATGTGTGCACACACATTGAGGGATACATAACGTTGAAGGATGGGGTAATCCAAGTCACGTACGAAATGTTGTGGAAAACACTAAAGAAGATAATCAAAAGGTTGGGAAGATCAATCAAGTTATAAGCCAAACGTCCATCCCTAGGTTAGAACATGACAAAATTAGGCACGATGGGCTTCAAATATTTCGTCAGAAAGCATGTTGGAAAGGGTATGATGGTGTAGGCATTTTGAGATGGAATCTTGAAGTTGAATCATTTGTTACTCGATGAATTGTTCAAATGGAGAAAAACACACTGGCTGGGGGTGGTGAAAGATCACATGTCGCCTTAAGGTGTTGTTGAAAACAAAATTTGTTGTTGTTGACTCATGTTAAGGCTTCAAGAAGGAAAGGATGTTGATTAACCATAAATCTAACAATTATGACTAAAACGACAAGGGCCCAACTCCCTAAATAAGTTGTTGGGGCAATTGTGAATGTTGATATGAACCTAATGCCACTAAAATTTATTGGGAGGGAGGTTCATTTAGTCCTTCTGGGCTATCAAAGGATCCTGGACTCAAAAGGTGTTGAAACACTTGAAGGGGGGAGGAATTAAAGGAAATAAGGGACTCTCCAAAGGTGGAAGATGGAAGTGTGCATCATAAAAGATTCGATGCGCGTTGCACAAAACAATAAATTAGAATTCCAAAGGCTAATTGAAAATCACCCATTTTAAAGAAAAGGTTCACATGTTGAACATCCTCTAGTAGGGCATCTTTGATGAAAAATGATTTAAAAGCTAAAGTGCCGGATGGAACCCCCAAGATTTTAATTCCTTCAGATGGGGTGATAAATTGAGATGGGGTGTTGAAGTTTGGTGGCAGGCTAGAGGGTGACCATGCTACACATTTTTAAGGTTTGATAGAAAGACCTATTGCACATAGTTTAGTTTGGAAATGTTCATGTGTAGATGATACAATGGAAAGGGGACCTATGATGTGAGTGTCATTTGTAATGGATGGAAATAAACAAAAAGGGAAATGATTAATTGTAAAATCAAGTTAAAATTGGCACAAAAATCAAACCTTGTGGAATTAACCTTTAGTTAGATCTAGAATCATGAAAATATATTTTTGAATAGAAGGTCAAATTTTTAAATAGGCAAGTTGATTTATTTTGACAAATTGACAAATGTGTTAAATTATATATATATAAATAATATTTTAATTGGTTTTTCAACTTTATATCTATAAAATCCTTGGCTTTAATTTTTTGTAAATTTTTGTACATAAAATATTTTGAAAACAAATTTTTTTTGCATTTGGAATGGGCTTAATCCTATGAACTTGTCTAAGCATGGGTTTGTAAATTGTAACCCATTCTCCAAGTTAGCAAAGTGGATGACTATTTTTTTTTTTCAAAATATTTCATGTAAGGTAAAGGACCCCTTCAATGCTTCACAAATTCTCACCATGTTCAGTTTCACAAGGTTCAAACTTGTGAAATTGTTTAAGGTGTTCTAAATTTTTTCTAACATTGGGAAATGTGTTATGTGTACATGAAACTAGAATGGTTATTCAATAGTCCTAGAAATTTTTTAACTTGAAAAAATGTGCCAAAATTAAAACCAAAGGCTTTAAAATTGGAAGAATTGGGCTCAAACCTAGATTCGAATAACATCCAAAAAATGTCAAAACTAACATTAGAGGTTCTTTCAACTAGAAGAACTACTCAATAATGGTTTTAAACCTATAATGTGAAATTTATAATATATTGAACAAGTTTTTCAAAAAAAAAACAACAAAATCAAAACTAAAAGGTTTTTAAAAATTAAGGCAAGTTCTTAATACAATTGGAAAGCTCTTAATGAGTGGATTTTTGGGTGACTTCAAAAAAATTAGACCTAAGGTTAAGGAGATTTTGAATTTTGAGGTTTTTTTGTCATTGAAAATTATTTAAAATTTAAAATTCACAATTGTGTTATATCATTAAGGTCGAATTCACACTTTAAGCAATTACATAATCCTATTGACATTTGGGCCAACAACATAAGCCACATTAGTTGGATATAATCAATGTAACTAGTTGTGATTTACAATTGCAATTTCTACATAATCTGAAAGGAATATTGATTTTGGTCTTCCATTTATCTTAAACCCACTTCCTTATAATATTATGTACTTGTCTTGACTTATCACATCTTGATGCACTCCCAAGTCCCAAGTTAGGCCCAAGGTGGGCCTTGGTTTATAAAACAACGGAATTGTGGGGACTTGAGGGCACGCTCCCGGCTCTGAGCACTAAAAGGGGTAAAGGGGTGTGCTGAAGCTTCAAGATGGAACTAGGAAGAGGGACAAGCTTTAGTTACTCACTCGAACCTGCATCAAACCAACCAACAAGTTGGGTAATTCACATTTTGGAACACCCTTGGTGCTAACACAAGTCGCGGACAATTCTGGATTCACAAGACTCACCACAACCCGAACTCGGAAGAAGCCACCACCTTCCCCCATATAGTATTCTCTATGTTACTCCATGGCACCCACATTCGAATGGCTTTTCGTCCCGAGACTCCCAAAGAGGAGTCCTGAAATTATCCCAGTTTGGACTTCCGAGATTCTGTGAGTTCATAACTTTTTGTTCAGACCTCGGATTGGGATGAGGTCTAAAGCAAACTTGTACTTCTTGTTGAGAGCTTTCCAACGGTGTGTTGCATTCCATCTGCACACACCAAGGTCGGGTCGATTCCCGAGTTTTAATGGTCGAGAGTCAAACTGCCAATTTAACTCCCGACCCTTCTTTTTGCCATAACTTGTGCTGCAGATTGTCCAAATGGCTCATGTGAGGCCATTCTTGACATCTACACTTCAATAGTTTTCCAATGACATGAAGAACGTTTCAAAGTGAGGTGTTTTGGCCCCTGTAATCGAACTCTAAAATTTTGGGAGTCCCAAAGACTCCCAAGTCCCCATTTTGGGAATGTGAGTGTCATCTTCACACTCTTCCAAAAGTGGGGTTGCGACACATCTTATGGTTGCCCATCTTTCACAGTGTTAATGTGGTCTTACCATTGATGATCTAGGTAGTCGTTTGCTTCTTTGCCCTTGCAAGAATGAGCTTACAACAACCCGCGATACACTTTGAGATATTGTCGCATATATTGCTTTGGAGAGTGGAACATGTGTTCAGAGGGAGGTCTCCCACCTTTTTTCTTGCCACACTTGATAACGAATGGATATCCTTATCACCATATATTATTTCTAAACCTTGATGAACATCATCATTGCTAACTTGACTCACATAGATATAATGCAATAAGCATTGATGACAACAACACATGTAACAATGATGGTTGTTTAGGAGAAGACATGATCATATGTTGAACGAACATTAGACCATGCTTTCATTGCCCTTGCTATTGAGATGTATGGGTGTTTTCATTCTCGTTTTGATTCATTTTTTATCGCTTGTGCCGAGACCACTACTGCACATCATCAACAATCTTCCTTAGTCCCCTCAATGTTTGTTTCTTACTATCAACAATGCATGTCCATAGCCTTGCAACATGCGTAAGCCATAACAAATATTCAACGAGTTGTTGCACTTGGTTGGGGTTCCTCATGTCTTATACACATCATAGTTAGTGCACCTCCATCATTATCCAATTTGTGGTAAATGATAGCTTTTTCTTAGATTTTCTTTGTTATCATTGATTGTCAATTCTAAGCCATGAGTCCTCTTTGCATAGGGTGTTCACTTAATTTTTGTTGATTGTTTGCTTTTGTTTTTTTTTGTTGGGTTGTGTCTACTTGTGTTCTCATTTACCTTGTACTTTTGATGAATGGGTTCCCATCCTTGATTTTTTGTACAGGGTTTTTCTTCTTTTTCAGTCTGGACATCTAATTTGCAATTCATTGCTAGGTAATTGAAGGAAAAATTTAAAGTAAGCCCAACTAGAACCAGTTGTGAACCAGTGGTCACATGCTCTCTTTGAAGGTATTGCAGGAACGGTGCTTCCTAGGAGCCTGCATCTCTGGGTAGCCTGGCAAAATTCAGACTAGAGGTCAAACTGGCGTGACTACTAGTTCTGGTGCAAAAATTAATTTCATCCCCACTCTTTCCTTGTCTCTATTTTGCAACTCCTTCCGAACTTGGAACAAATTAGGGATACACTTAGGCTCGCTTTACACTAGGAGTCAGGGCCTGATGTTCAACCCAAATCAAGCATTCCTATTGGTGCAAAAGGTGAAATCAGCACCAAAGGCTTTACACTAGGAGTCAAGGCTGAACTAGAAAAAACCTTTTCAATCTGCCCAAAGTTGCTAATAAATGCTAAACTCTATGGCCTTGTATTGGCCCCAAGGCTGGAGAAAGGATACCATCAAATTTGAGAGGCCAATTTGCAACCCTTGGGGCCAAACAACAAGCAAAAAATGCTCAAAGTTGGCCCAAGTTTTTTTGGCCCTGACTCCTAGTGTAAATCAGGCCTTAGCCTATCAACAGTTTGTGAGGCTTCTGGGATAATTTTTAAAGCTTAAAAAACTAGAATTTTTTTTCAAACACCGCCTAGGACTCATGATCATTTAGAAAGTGTTGTCAGTTCAATTAAATATTAAAATCATGTGTTCCCTATCATGTAGCCAATTCATTTGATTCAAAGGTGAATTGGTGACTAAAATCTATGTGGTACAAGGGATCAAATCTTGATGGAGAGTTGGGCAATTATGTTCTCGCGGTCCAAAAGTGAGCAATTGTAAGTAGGAAATGAACTCTGCAGGGTGACTAGCCATTTGGACACACTTGGTTAGCAAAGTAAATCTTCTATTTTTAATGGATCAAAATATTGTGATGTTTATTTAAAATATCCTTGACCTTTAGGCCTATCTCATTGCTTCCAAAGTTCATATCATATTGGAAACCATTGCTCACATCTTCTGGATATGGCCAAAGGCTATGGGAAATAGCCTTTATGTTTTAGACTTCCGTCACCTCCGTACAAAACTTGCAAGTGGAAAGTGCTTAGCCTAGAACAATGCTTATTTAACAAAGAGGTTGCCTCATAGATCAAGGAAGTTTAGTCCCCTTTGGGAGAACCCCATGAGGGGAGGGGGGTACTTTACAATGGGTATTATGGCTTGTGCGCAATGACCTTGAGTGCAATGACCTTGTATTTACACGTTCATGTATATGGCTTGAGCACAATGACCTTGTCTTTAATAGATCTAGGTAGCATAAAGCTAAGACCGAGAGAGTTATTTAGGAAGACCTTTGGGATTATGGTAGGCTCAAATGGCAACATACTATGCAGTTGGTTGGGAAACATCCTAAGAAGGAAGATAGGCTTTGGGAGAGATTTGACAAAGTGTGGTGCTCTCACCTTGCTATTCATGTGCATGATGGGTGCAAAGTCAAGGTGTGATATCAATGCCCTTAAGTGATAGTATTGAGTGGTAGTGGTGCACGTCTTTTGGGCTGGGGTTGGTTGTTTCCCAGTCCTTTTCTGTTTTGGTTCCTTTTTGCACAAATGGAGTTCTCCATTTGTGCCCCAAAAATAACAAAGTTCATATCGTACCAACTTCCACCAGTTCAAAGAAAGTAACGCTTGTGGTTGTGGCAAGCTACATGATGAAACGATTCACATACAATTGCTTCCGAAGTCTGTATCATACCAACTTCCACTAGTTCAAAGAGACTAAAGCTTGTAGTTGTGGCAATCTAGATGATGAAATGATACACATACAACAACTCAGCAAAGTTATAGCATGTACACGTTTTCCCATGCATGGTTTCAAAATTGGGCACATAAAGATTTTTTTTGGTATGCCTAGCACCTATTAAGTTAATGTGGTGTCTCACAACAAAGTAGATTCATCACACCATCCTCAAAATTGCAATAAAATTGCTATTGCTGATGAACTTGCCATGGAGCTTATCCCATGAGAGGCAATACTTCATAATATGGGCTAAGAGCAGCTATAATAGTAGCAATATGTTGTTATGTACATTAAATTTTGGATGAACTATGACACTAATATGAAGAAACTTTCTTGTAAGTTGGCAAATTTGTGCAAGTAAGCAATGTCTCCAATGGGCATCAATAAAAATAAATGCTTCTTTTTTATTGGCCCAAATGTTGAAACATCAATCGTCTCTTTTTTCTAATACATTGTTGCAAGATACTTCATGGTGTCTATGAATGAGGTTGGGAAAATTCAAAACTATATCTTGGATTTGTGAAATACTTAATGATGTTCAAATACAAGATGTTGTTGGAATTAGTGTTTTCTTTTGTGAAAATTTTCACATTGTTAAAAATGTTTTTAAAAAATAAATTGTCACAAGATTCTGAGTTAGGTTCATCACATTTCTATTTGTGGCTATAGTAGGTAGTTAGACTATAGAATGATTTTTTAAAGACTTATCACAAAGATTAGTTGCCATTTAATGCTACATTCCTCCTGACCCAAATGAATCCAAGAATAAACGCATGATTTATTCATGCCCCATTTCTTCTTCTTTGATCCTCATAATCTCCCTTATTTTGTCCACAAAATCTAAACATTGTGAGGATAAAATCGAGAGCTTCTTTTCAAGAAATTTTACATTCTTATATCTACAAAGATCTTCATATTTGAAGCTTGTGAATTCCTTCTTGCTGAGTGAAATGCACTATAATTGGACATTCTCAAAGAATGCTCATGAATTTCAGCGATGGAAAGGGTAGTGCACATCTTTTATCTTAGGACTTTTGATTACACCCTCGTGTTCCTGAGTAATATATCATGTGGATGGTCTTCCATGGCAAAAAAAAACTTATAAAAAAAAGTGAACAACAAATTAAACTATCAACAAACAACTCTAGTGCAAAAAGTTTCAACACTTTTCAGAAATTTGAAAATGATTTTTCCTAGTATTTTGTTTAAGGTTTAAGAGGTGAAAATCTAAGAGACAGTCCTTTTTATTATTGTGTTTAGGGATTAAGGGGCAATAATTTTGTTCAGAAGGGGGGAGTAGCCAAAAAAATCCTTCTAATTTTATTTTTCAAATAAATTTATAAAAATTAATAATATATCATAGATGAATGACTGAGATTTTTTGGGACCCATGGGTTGTCACTATTTTTATAAAGCCCTTTGAGGTGGGTCTAAAAAAATACCCCAAGGGCCTAAGCAACAATATCCCCAACAATCCATGGAAGATTTCAATGAGTTTTTTCATCCAATACCATTTGCTTGGGCATGAGCCTCAAACTACCCAAACCAACCACCCTTTACGTTTTGAATCCACAAGGGATTTTAGATTTTTGCGATCCCAAGCCCAAGCGTTCTAGTTTAAACTTGCCCCTAAGGCTCTATATGTATTTTCTTTCAGGATGGCTAGCTTATGAGGCCATCACCCATCCAGGTCCAAAGTGGTATATGCAATTCAATGTGTTCACCCTAGCTGGATGATTGCAACAATGTCTCCTTTTAGTCCCACACACTTGTGAAGTGCAAGCCTAGTATGTGTCAATTTTAGCACTGAACCACCAGCAAGGAGTATGAAGTGGGAGATCTGCTGCATTTGTCTGTAAGACCTTTGTCAGACCAAATTCTACTTTTTGGTAACTTGGTGTTTCTTCTAAGGGGTGTCAAGGTCTGTGAACTCTGGGTTACAAGAGGGCCCTCCAAAAGGAGTCTATGGAGTGTGTCCTGATTGCAGAAAGAGCTATAGGTTGTGTGCCAGAATTCAAAGCTGGTCTCATTAGGGTTCAACATAACTGGTAGGGTGGTTCTGGATTTGTTTGAAGCCAATAGGGAACTTGAGGGTACTACCAGCCTGGTGGTCCTAGGATTAGGGTCCAAGGGTGATTTGGGCTTGGTATGTGGCAGGTACATATCAGGTATTAAGCCCAATACAGCCCTGGTATTAAACCAGTTTTGCCTCAAGTCCCCACCAGCCAGGCACTGGTACAAGGTCAGTATTGCCTTAGGTATTTACTATTTACCTGCTGGTGGCTGTCATGCTTGAAGGCAGTCATTGCAGACAAGGGTTGTGCAATGGTATCGGTTTTGACCAGAGTTGGGTGCGTGTGTCGTGTATGTCATGGGTATTAATATTGCTGTTGATGTCACAGAACAAGCTTACATGATATATCCTTTTTGCACTACATAAGAGATATTCTTATACTCATGATCATATGCATGGACTTGAGATGGAACTTTACCCACCTGATCTTGGTTTGGTAAAAACCTTTGATGAAACTAAGGTTGGCTTGCAATGAAGAGTTAACGAAGAGTAATCTTCCATCACTCTGTGT
>Ga0209208_10005098_pt1 | contig 18382 bp, 12 predicted proteins | sample S1TSphfallax_3_FD_187694 | JGI IMG/M metagenome (GOLD analysis project Ga0209208, IMG submission 187694) | Host-associated microbial communities from peat moss isolated from Minnesota, USA - S1T2_Fd - Sphagnum fallax MG (SPAdes) (version 2) | ecosystem: Host-associated > Plants > Peat moss >... | reverse complement strand
GTGCGCTCGGGAGGCCACCCGCCCGCGCGGCAGTAGTCGACGATATCCTGCGTGTTTCCAATCAGGTGGTCGCACCGCGCATAGTATTTGAGGGTGTAGTATCCACCCATTCGGGCCACGTGGACGAACTTGCCCTGAGGACAGAGCACCGTGGCCCGGTTCATCCAGGTCATGACGATATCAGGTTGAAATAATCTGATAATTTTTTGCAGTGCGACGTGGGTGACAACATCGAAGCTCGTCAAAAAGGGCAGCTCAGTTACGTCGAGACCCGCCTTTAAAACCTCCGGCAGACAATCTGCGTTCCGACGCATGACGAGCTTCTGTTCAATGCCGGCTTCCTTCAGTCCGACGCATAGACGGGCGAAAAAGCCTTCTGCGCCGCCGGGGCGCGCGCTACCCATGACCTGAAGGACGCGCATGGGCTTAGACGCGGCTCCCGCCTTGGGGGGCCGCGCCGCTCTTAGGCCTGGCAAGACCTGTCCCCTTGGCGAGGACCGTCCTGTCCGTCCCCATGCGCCTTAAACCTAGCCTCATCGGCCCGTGCTTAGCATGAATGGAATTCCGATTGCGACGTCTTGCGCCCGTCTGGGGACGCCTGTGACGACGGCGCCTTTTCTCGCGGAGCGAGCGGAGCGTCAGCGGATGATGTGCAAGGCGGTAAGACCCGTTGAAGCCGAGGTCTCATTGTCGAGAACCCTGCTTTTGCTGACAAAGCCGCAAAAGACGATGGCCAACGCCCCGACGGCCAGCCACCACTCCTGCCAGACGCCAAAACTCAAAGCTCCTATGGTAAGGTAGGCCACGGCCGAGGCGCAGGCGGCTGCGCCCATGGTCTTATCCTGCCGGACGCCTTCGGCGATGCGCGTGAAAAGCCAGGCCCAAAACAACGCCGCGAACACAGCGCCGGTAGCGCCCAACTCAAGCCAGATCTGTAAGGCGGCGTTGTGAGGATGCATAGGTATTTGGCCAGGCCAGGCGCGGCTCGCCTCAAGACCCCATCCCCTCAAGGGATTTTGAATGATCTGCGCCGAGGCGAAGTGCCATATTTCCACGCGCGCCTGCCAGGACTGCTTGGCGATGCTGCTCGCTAAGGCTGGGCTGTGGCTCGTCGCGAGCGCAGCGACCAGCGGGGCGCAAGCGAAGTAGATGACCGCGCACGCCAGGACGCCCCAGACAGCCAGAACGCCGAAGGCGTAAACGGCGGCGAAGGCCAACGAGGACAGGACGAGGGCAAGAACCGGCGCATCCACACGGAAAGCCAATGCCCCCATAAGAAAGCCCGCGGCGAGAAGCGCCGCCAGGGCCGGGATTAAAGCCCGCCGCAAACGCAACGTCGCCGGCCAGAAGAGCACCGCCACCACATAACATCCGCGGGCCACGTTGCGGGTCGCGAAATCCGGACGCATCTTCTCATGGACGGCGGCCTTTATCGCCTGGTAGACCGCTGCGCCGTCAAAGAACTCAACCGTGACCGCCGCGACGAGGACGGCAAGGGCTGCAGAGAGAAAAAGGCTCGCCCGCGCCGCGGTTTGGGGTGTTATGGACTGCATGCCGAAAACAAAAGCGCCATAGAGCGCGAGTTCAAAAACCAGTTTTACGCCCGTAAGGGGTTCAATTTCCCGGTAATCACGAAAATTTGGGTGCGCGGGCGAGGCGGGGCTCCAGGTCATGCTGATGGCGGCCCAGGCGACCAGACAGAGAAGAATAGCAACGCCCAGGTTCGCCGGCGCGGTGCGGCCTTGGAACGCCAACGCCCCGACGCCGAGGATCGCCACGAGGGCTGCGAACCCCTGCATGCCGATAAAGGCGATGAGCGGGGTCATCCCGACCGCCGCATAGGCGAGGATGCTGCACCATCGCTCTAGACCTGGTCCGAGCTTTGCCGCCGCCCTCTCCGTAGCGAGACCTGAGCCCGGCGGCGCCGACGCGCGGAACGGGCCGCTTATGCGGTCGGCGAGGCTCACGATTTGGCGCTCATCCAGGTTTCTCTCGCCATGCGTTCGCCCGCTCCGGCGATCCCCCGACGCCTTCCTAACCCGTCGCCGCCCATCTGTCGTCCTCTAGACCCACGCAAGGCTCTCGCCATCCCCACTTTACCCGCGCCTAGTGCGCTTCTGCGGCGCGATGATGTCGACTTCAGCCCCCATGTCGCGTCTTTGAAATAAGAAGATAACGTCATAGGAAGCTTAAAGTTCGCGATGGGAGCGCGCTCCGGCCGGTACGGACCGATCCGAGCTGCGGCGCTTGCGGGAGCCTCGAGGGAAAATGGGAAGAGTTTTTGCTTTGGCCTTGGCTTGGGCGGTCACGGTGGGATCTCTCAGCGCATGCCGACGGGACGATGTAACGCCGTCGGCGCCTTCGGACACCTCCAACCTACCTGCGTTTCCCGCATGGGCTGCGCCGATGATCGGCACAAACGCGGCGCCGGATTACGATCAGAGCAAGGCCTGCCTGGGCCATTTTGACATGATTTCCCTGGTCCATAAGGGCGATCATCCTGGGTATGAGGTTTATGGCTGGGCATGGGACGTCGACGCGGCCGCTCCAGCGGCGAGGGTGATCATCGCCGACTCCACCGGGCGGATCGTGGGCGCAGGCGAGGGTGGGGTTAACCGGCCCGACGTACCCAAGGTGTTGCCGAAGGTCACGTCGGTCGCCACAGGATGGCGCGGCCTCGTCGCTGCAAGGGGCGGGAAAGTCACGGCCCTCGCCGTCTTGAAATCGGGCAAGCAATGCGACGCGGGCTCGCTTCAACTCCCAGGCGACTAGCGACCGGCCAGGCGTCGCCCGCACAATTGAGCCGCCATCCCCTCTGGGCTAGTCCATGGGCAAGGGCAGGGTTTCGACCGTGGCTCAAGAAAACAGGCGGCTGGCCGCGTAGATGATCAGGCCGACGGTTCCGCCAACCAATGTGCCGTTGACGCGGATGAATTGCAGGTCGCGGCCGACCTGAAGCTCCAAGCGCTCAACGAGAACCGGCGTATCCCAGTCTGCGATGACACGAGCGACGAACCGGCCCACCTCCCAGCGGCTGGCGACGACGCTTTTCAGGACAATGTCATGCACTGCCGCGTTGAACGTCGTCCTAAGCATAGCGTCGTCTTCAAGTCGATGCGCCAGCGCGCGCAGGACGTCGCTTGAGATAAGGGGCGTGCTCTGCGCCGCTGAAGGCCCAAAGGCGCGTGCTACGCCCTCCCGCATCACTGCTATGGCCCAGCCCCCGGCGCCCTCGAGGAAGGGCTGAGAGACAAGTTGCGCCTTGAAGGCTTCACACTGACGCGCCAGCGCCTGATCCTCGGCAAGCCGGACGATTAGACGTTGCATCGCCCTACGACCTTCAGATCTCCAAGGATGGGCCGTCTGATCACGAGCGTCCGCCAACTTCGCGATAAGTTCGGCTAGGATCGCATCGGCGACGCGCGAATCGACCCAGCCGGGGATCCAGCTGACACTGGACTTGCCCACGAGTTTGCGAATGGTGTCCTGATGCGCGACCAGGAAGCCGCGAAACCTATCCGCCGCCAGATTGAAAGCGCCGTCGTAGCATTCCCCGTCCAGGGCGACTGACAAACAGCGCGCCAGCAGCGGCGTGACTTTGAATGCTCTCAAGGTCTCGGCGACGAAACCCTCACCGAAAGCCTGCAGCTCCGTGTCCTCGAGCAGGCGAAGGAAGGTGGGGGACACGCGACGCAATCCCGCGTCGACGGTCTCCCAATGGCGCGGCTCCATAAGCCACCGGCCAAGCCAGGCGGCGGCGTCCATCGTCTCGAGGCGCGGCGTCACTTCTTTGAGGTCAAGGAGGTTTGCGGCGACGAAGCGGCCAATGGCGTCCGCGATCCTGTCCTTCTGGCGCGGTATAATCGCCGTATGGGGGATAGGCAGGCCGAACGGGTGGCGGAACAGGGCGACCACCGCAAACCAGTCCGCCACCGCGCCCACCACGGCGGCTTCCGCGAAGGCGCGGACGTAGGCTAGCCAGGGCGCGTGGGTTTGGAGGGCGCTGGTGAGGAGGTAAAGCGCCGCCATCGCCGCAAGCAGGGCCGAGGCTAGCAACCGCATCCGCCGAAGGTCGGCGCCTTGTCGGGCGGCTGCGTTGGCCTGATCAGTGGCGTCTGGGTTCAATGGGTCATGATCTGAGGCGAGGGAACCGGATCCTTGACGACACAAGCCGGCCCAAGGGGCTTTGTAAAGCGCACGCTTTGCGATCAAAGCGCCAGAGGACCGGCGCGCTCCCGGGCGACGATACGTCCGAGCGAAGACACGGACGGTTAAACGGCTTAACGTTGACGTGGGCGGCGCGATAGAGAAGCGGCGCCTGAGGCGGGGCTCGGACCTGGAGGATGGAAAGGGTTTGGAAAACGATCGAACACAGATCGTCACCGTAGCGCGCGCGCCAGACGTGGGCGTAGACGACCGTTTCCACTGTCTCGAAATGGTCTCTGGGGTCGAGGTCGGTCGACGTCACCTCATTGGCGTGGCCGGCTTGACGATCGGGCGCGTCCCGCCTGCAGACCTTATCATTAGCGATTCTGAGATTTCCCGATCGCATTGTCGGCTAACCCTCGTCGGCGATGAAATCCTTGTGGCGGATCTCGGGTCGACCAACGGCACGCTGGTTGACGGCAGCCGCATCAGCGGCGCGACGCCGCTCCCCGTGGGCGGCATCCTCCAGATTGGAAGGCAAACCTTCAAGCACGAATGGCTGACCGGAACCCAGCTGCGGAAGTCGGATGATCTCGATCGCGACCTCGCCACCGCCAACGCCTACGTCCAGGCGCTCTTACCGCCGCCGTTGCGGGAGGGTCCCATCCGGGCGGACTGGCTCTACCACCCTTGCGCACTTCTCGGCGGCGACGCGTTCGGCTACGGGGCTCTGTCGGCTGGATTGTTCGCCGGCTATCTCATCGACGTCTCCGGACATGGGGCGGGGGCCGCTTTACACAGCGTCGCCGTCATGAACGTTTTGCGCCAACGGGCGCTACCGAATGCCGACATGGCTAAACCTGCGGACGTGTTGGCGGCGCTGAACGCCATGTTCCAGATGGATAGTCACGCCGACATGTATTTCACGATCTGGTATGGGGTGTACGACGCCGCGGCGCGGAGGTTGGAGTTTGCAAGCGCTGGACATCATCCGGCGTTTCTCCTCTCCTCAGACCGGTCGACTGCAACGCCGCTGCAGACCCGAAATTTGTTGATCGGCGCCATGCCGGACGTCCCTTTCGTTTCGGACACGGTTTATGTGCCTGAAGGCGCTTCACTTTACGTCTTCAGCGACGGAGTGTTCGAAATCGTCGCCAAGGATGGGCGCCAGTGGGGCCTTGACGATTTCCTGCCGCTCATCCTGCAGCCGGCGTCGGATGGAGTAAGCGAACCGGAGCGCTTGTTCAGGGTCGTGCGCGGTGCGGCAAAGGACGGAGCCCTGGAGGACGACTTCACCCTGGTCGTGCTCAGCTTCGACTGAGCGCTTGGAGAGGACAGACCGATCCTGCCGATCCTGGGTCCTCGTCGGCTATTGCGCCCCTCCACTTGAGGCGCCTTGTGCGCCGGACTTGCGTTGCGGGGCGGGCATGGCGCTCTTCAGCCGGTTGAGGTCGGCCTGTATCGAGGTCACCTGGAGGGCCGCGGCGTTTAGCACCTCTAAGTCTTCACTCCCCCTAACCCGCTGGAAGAGCGCGTCCAACTCCCCGATCCGCGCCCTGGCCTTGGCGGCGTTGTCCTGTGAGAGCTTGTACGCGTCTTTTTCGGCTCGGCCGGCGAAAATCCACGGCTTTGGTCCGCTGGCCGCGCGGGCGATTTCTGCGAAGGTCTGGCGGGCCGCGGCGTCCATGGCCTGGTATTTTCGACGCTCAGCCTCCGTAAAGGCGGGCCTTGCCAGGGCGAAATCCGCTGAAAGCGTTTGGAACGCCGTTAGTTCCGAGTGCGCCGCAGCGACCTTGGCCTCGCCGTCCTTAGCTTGGCCGAAGGCTCCAAGGGCGCTCCTCATGGCGGCGCGTGCTTTTCTCACCGTGTCGATTTGATCTGCGCCGGCGCTAGACGCTCCGGACCCGGATGAGGCGCCGCTTAGGCCCCAGCCCGGATTATGGAGGACAGGTTTGAGGAGGGCGTCCGCATCGCGGCTCAGGGAAGCGGTTTCGCCAGCAGCAGCGTCTCCAGCGCGCCGGTTCATGTCCGCTATTAATGAAGCGCTCGTAGCGGCCGCGTCCGGTCGACCCGCCAAAACACGAAATTTGGCGTCGAGATCGGCTAGTCTGTCTGCGGCCGCCTTCAGCGCGGCCGTCTCCTTGCGCGGACGGCCCGCCTTATCTGCGTCGGCGGCGAGGGCTGAGACTTCAGTCGCAAGGGGCGGGGGCGCCATGGGCGCAGCGACCGCCGGTGCGGACGCGGCGGGCCCCTGAGCCGACTGAGCGGCCACGGTTGGCGGCGCGGAACGGGGAGGGCGCGCGCCAAGGCCGCGGCTCGCCATGATCATTACGCCAGCCCCTCCAACAAGAAGCATGCCGACGGCGACAGCGATGATCAGCGGGCCCCGGCGCTTATGGCCCGGGCCGTCCTTCGCAAGCGCTTCGCTCGATGCCGCCTTGAGCTCGGAGGGCCCGGCATGGAGGGGGCGTTCATGATCGGTCGCTAGGCCGCCAGAGCGATCTGCGGGCGGCGAAGGGGGCGAGGGCGTGACAGCGATCCTTGTCGCTTCGTCGTCCGTGGGTGCGACGTCGGCGTCGAACATGCGCAGCCACTGGCCGATGGTCTGCGGACGATCGGATGGCTTGGGCGCCATCGCGGCGTCGACGGCTTTGGTGAAGGTCGCGCTGAAGCCCGACCACTCCCGGGAGGATAGGGATTGGCCAAGTCCGCCGTGGAGCCGTTCTAGAACCTCAGGCGGTTTCTCACCGGTCACGCATTCGTAGAGCGTGACTCCTAAGGCGTAGATGTCGGTCCACGGGCCTTGGGGGTAGGTTTTGACGTATTGTTCGATGGCGGCGTAAGGCGGCGTGTAAAAGGTTACCTTGGTGCTTGTGGCCTGGCCGGCGTCGAAGCGGGCGGATCCGAAGTCGATCAGCACCGATCGTCCTGTGTCGTCCACCAGTATATTCGCCGGTTTGATGTCCCGATGCAGGACGCCAGCACGGTGCGCCCGATCCAGCCCCTCTGCGATCGGGCGGATAATGGCGAGGAGGCTGGCCTCGTCGAACCGGCGTCCGGCCTTGAGCATTCTGGAGAGGGACAAGCCCACTTCAAAGTCCATCACCATGTAGGCTGTACCGTTAATCTCAAATAGACTCCGGACACTGACTATATTGGGGTGGCGATCGGGCTTGGAGAGATTCCAGAGGACTTTAGCCTCCTCTAGGAACTTCTGAAGTCCGAGGGCGTATATCTCCTCAGACGTCGAATCGTTTGGCGCGACGGTCGTGTCGTCACGGCGATCGCTTATGGCGCTGGGGAAGTACTCTTTGATGGCGACCAGCTCATCGAAATAAAGCCCTCGGCCGCGGTAAACGATGCCGAAGCCGCCCACGCCAAGGACCTCTTCAAGGCGCCACTCCCGCAGGAGGGCGCCCTCGGGCAAGGCCTTATTATGATAGGGAGCGCTCACCGATGGCTTATCCTCGTACGACGACGTTAGACGGTCGGAAGGTTGGCGCCCTTGGCGCGCATTTGCTAGCGTCGGCGTTGGTCTGGGGGCAGGAAACGCGCTTATGGCGTTCGTGAGCGTGGCTAGAACGCACATAGGTTGTAAACGCAACCTCAATGAAGATGCCTTCCTTGACCGACCCGACGTGGGGTTGTGGGCCATTGCGGACGGTATGGGCGGTCACGACCGTGGGGAGGTCGCCAGCGCCAAGGTCATCGCCAGCCTCAATGCCGCAGCACATGGCTCAAGCCTTCTGGCGAGAGCCCTAGCGGCTCGGTCCGCCTTGTGCGACGTCAACGCTGAGCTGGTTCGGCTGGGGAGGGAGGCGCCGGTACCTGGGACCATCGGCGCCACGGTGGTTGCGCTCCTGTGCGATGACAAAGCCTTCATGTGCGTATGGGCCGGGGACAGCCGCGCCTACCGGGTTCGATGCGGCGACGTGCAGGCCTTGACCCGCGACCACAGCCTCGTCCAGCGTCTGGTGGATGCGGGCGAGATAAGTCAGGTTGACGCCCGCGACCATCCCAACGCCAACGTGATCACCCGCGCCGTCGGCGCCGACCCGGTGCTGGAGGTTGACCTTATTCAAGACGACGTCCAACCGGGCGACATATTCGTCCTCACCAGCGACGGCGTGACGCGTCTGGTCACCGAGGGCGAGCTTCTCGCGAGACTTGACAGGGCGGCCTTGTCCGCATCCGCTGACCGTATCGTCGATCTTGTTCTGTCGCGGGGGGCCCCCGACAATCTGACCCTCGTTCTCGTCGCTGTTCCCGAGCGCCGTAAACGCTAACGCGCACGCGGGAGGGTTTCTCCGCCAGGGGTAGCGGCGGCGGGTGCGATCATCGGCCCTCAAACCGCGGCGGTCGCTTTTCGCGGTAACTTGTCAGGCCTTCGCGAAAGTCCTGCGTCTGAGTGCATCGATCCTGCTCGCGGTCGGCATGCGCGAAGCCGACAGCGTAAGGCTGGTCCGGGGCCGTCCAGATTTGGGCTTTAATGGCCGCCAGGGCGCGGGGGGCTGCATTTTGGGCGATGCCTACCGCATAAGCGTGAGCGTGGCCCATGAGCTTGTCGTCGTCCAGGACGGCGTTGACGACTCCCAAGTGTTCCGCTTCGACGCCGTCGAACCGACGCGCCGTATAAAGCAGGTCCGCGGCCCGCGCCGTCCCGACGAGCCGCGTCAGGAGCCAGCCGGAGCCTTTCTCCGCGGGCACGCCCAGGCGGGAGAAGGTGCAATTCATCACGGCGGACCGGGCTGCGAAGCGAATGTCGCAGTGTAGGGCTAAGATGAGACCCCAGCCGAAAGCGGGTCCGTTAATCGCTGCAATCGTGGGTTTGCGCGATGTCACCAACGCGCCCCAACCGCCCTTAAAGGCATCGATCAGGGGCGGTCCTATATCGTCCCCCCATTGAGGCTCGGACCCGGCTAGGGCCGCGCTGGCGTCCACCCCGCCGGACGCGCCTGTTCCGATGACGCTGAGGTCGAGACCTGCGCAAAAGCCGCGGCCGGCGCCGGTGATCAGGATGACCCTGGCCTCTGCGTCGGATGCTGCCCGCCTCACTTCAGAAAAGAAGCGGTTGAGCATCGCCGGCGTCAGGGCGTTGAGCTTCTCCGGCCGGTTGAAGGTTATGGTCGCGACACCGTCGGCCAGTCTGTAGGCGATAGGGGCGTCATCGGTCATCGCTGAGTCCTCTCAAGGCGGCCCTCGCCAGCCCTGGTCAGCGCGCGGCCGTCACACTGTCCTGCGAATTCTGCGGTCGCGCCAGTATAGGGTTGTGAACAACCGCTCCGCGTCCGAGGCAAAGCGCCGCCCCGGACGCGCGCCGGCGCGTCAGCCCATTCTGTGCAAAGCGCAGAGTTTATTGCCGTCAGGGTCGCGTAGGTAGGCGAGATAAAGCTTGCCCGCGCCGCCTTCGCGGACCCCCGGGGGATCTTCGCAATCGGTGCCCCCGGCAGCGAGGCCGGCGGCGTGCCATGCGTCCGCCTGGGCAGGCGAGGCGGCGGCAAAGCCTATGGTCCCGCCATTGGCGGGCGTCGCAGGCTCGCCGTTGATGGGCTTAGACACGGAAAAAACGCCCGTTGGGGTCATGTAAAAAATTCGGTGGCCGTCAACCATCGCAGGCGGGACGCCCAAGGCTCCAAGAAGGCTATCATAGAAGGCTTTCGCCCTCTCAAGGTCATTGGTGCCGATCATGATGTGCGAAAACATGCGTGTGTCCTCTTATTGCGCCGATGGCGTCTGTGGGATTTGCTCTATTCCGCCGCGACAGTCCATCCGTGCTGCCCGCCGCACGGAACGCGCGGGCGGCGGCTCTTAGAGCTCCGGCCGATTTGAACGGGGCGAGACACCAACGCCTGCCTTAGCCGCGCTCGCGTAACCGGCCTGAGCCGCTGCCCGTCCGCCGCGCCGTCACACCGGTGCGTCATGCCGAGGCGCTCGGCCGGGCGCTGACGGTCTTGCGCCAGCGTTCTAGGTTGGTCAGGTCTGGCTCATCGGCGAGGCCGATCCATGTGGCGAAATCGAGGGTGGTCAGCAGGCATATGTCAGCGATAGTGAAGGCGTCTCCTGCGAGATAGTCCCTATCGCTAAGCTCCCGGTCGAGCCATCTCTGGGCGCCAGCAAAGGTGTCCCTGTTGGACTCGCCAAAATCTCGGAACTGTTTCAGGAGGTTCGCCGTACGCGGATGGGCGTGGCGCCAGAACGCGCTGACGGGCGCGGTCAGAGTGAACTCAACGCGCCTCACCCACATGTCGACATGCGCCTTTTCCAAGGGCGTGGAGCCGAACAACTGCGGCTTGGGATGGGTTTCTTCAAAAAACCGGCAGATCGCCACGGTTTCGGAAATGCACGCGCCATCGTCCAAGACCAGGGTTGGGACCTGACCCAGGGAATTGCGCGCCTTATGTGCCTCGCTCTTGTGCTCGCGCTTCGTAAGGTTGAGCGGCGTTTCCGGAAGCTCGAGGCCCTTTTCGGCGAGAAATATCCGAACGCGCCTCGGATTGGGCGCTGGAAGCGGCGCGCCATAGAGAATCATCGCCCTCGCCCTCCTTTGGCTTCATGGCTCCGGACCCGGGGGAGATCCTCAGGGTTTGTGTGGATTGATGAGATACTTCGCGCCGGTCGCCTTTCTGTTGTAGGCAAGGATGGTCTCAAGGTTCAGCGCTTCGGCGAGGGAAATCTCTTGGGTGTAGTTGCTGGCGAACGTGGTCTTCAGTTCCGCCGCGACACGATTTCGGAGTTTCGCCGCGCCTTCGGCGCCGATCTTCGAGAGGAAAGGCGTCAGCAGGAAACCCCCTACGCCCCAAGCCATACCGAACGAGCGGTTGAGTTCGGTGGGGCCGAGATCTAAGGCGCCATAGATGTAGACCTGCTTATGAACAGACGACCCGTAGCGGCTGTAGGTCTTCGCGTTGCGGTTTGCGGCGATCTCCATTCCCGTGAGGATCTGGCTGGCGAGCTTTCCGCCGCCGATGGCGTCGAACGCCAGGGTCGCGCCGGTGGCGCACAAAGCGTCGACGAGCTCGTCCATGAACGTTGGGGAGGATGAGTTCACAATATAGGTCGCGCCGATTTCGCGCAGAAACTCGGCCTGAGCGTCGCTGCGGATGATGTTCACAAGCGCAACCCCATCCTTGAGGCAGATCTTGTTGAGCATCTGCCCAAGGTTCGAGGCCGCAGCTGTATGGACAAGGGCGGTATGACCTTCGATCCGCATGGTCTCCACCATGGCCAGGGCTGTTAAGGGGTTGACGAAGCAGGACGCCGCGTCTCGCGGCGAGGCTCCATCGGGCGCCGGCAGGCAGTCCTGCACCCGCACGGTCCTAAATTGCGAATACATGGCCCCCCCAAGGACGCCGACGGTTCGTCCCAAGAGAGCCTGGGCAGCGGGGGAGGCTCCAGCCGCCACGACGACGCCGCCTCCCTCGTTGCCGACAGGAAGAGACTGGTCAAGGCGAGCGGCCATGGCGCGCAAGGCCGCTTTAGAGAGCGGGGCGGTCACGTGGGGACGCTCTGCGGAGCCGGCGCTCGTCGCCGCGGACATGTCCGCGCCGCCCAGGAGGAGACCAAGGTCCGAAGGATTAATCGGTGAGGCCTCGATACGGACCAAGACCTCGTCCGGCCCCGGCGGCTGAACCTCCACCTCGACTAGGGACAGCTCAAGCTCTCCGGACGCTCGGGCGAGAGACCGCAGCTGAAGGCCGGAATGAGGAAGGGGGGCGGCCATGGGAAACTCCTCAGCGATTAGCTTCAGAGCCGTATCGCTGCGGGGTCTCAGTGGCAAGGCGGGCTATCTTGCCCAATCCGCGCGGATGGGGAGCAGTTAGACCATAATCTCCGGAGATCGCCCTCGGCGAAGACGCAGTTGTTCGCCTGGAGCGGCGTTGATTACGGCGCCGTCCGCCCGTGGCGACGGACGGCGCCGTACTGGGGCTGTTTAATGGGTGCTCGCTGCTGCGAAACCGCTTTTCGGGAGGGCGTTCGTTTCCTTGATCTCAGCCGGGCCGTCGGCCAGCTCCGCCCTGGCGAACCACATATAGGCGCCGGCGACGAAGAGGGCGCCGCCGATCATGTTCCCGAGGCTGACGGCGCCAAGGACATTGGCGGCGTCAAGCACCGAACCGGTCGGCGTCGGAGCGAACAGGCCAAGACAGACCGCGGTCATGTCGGCGACCGAGTGTTCAAATCCGCAAGCGACGAAGGCCAACAGGCACCACGCCATCCCAAGCATTTTGGCCACTTCGCTCTTCAACCGGGCGGCGAGCCAGATCGCGAGGCAGACCAGCCAGTTGCACAAGATCGCCTTGGAGACCAAAACGATGAACGACGAGCTTTCCTTTTTCGCTACGAAGTCGTGGAGGAAGGTGCCGGTTGAAAAGATGACCCCGCCGCCAGTCTTGGCGAAGAGGAAGGCGAGGAGCGCGCTGCCCGCCAGATTTCCGATCCACACGATGGCGAACAGGCGCAGGACGTCGACCAAAGAAATGGTGCGCTTCGCGATGCCAAAGGTTTCGTACATGATATGGCCGGTGAACATTTCTGCGCCCGCCATCAAAACCAGGATCAGGCCGATTCCGAAAACTGATCCCGTCACTAAAGGTCTCACCCCCACAGGTAAGCCCGCCGCGCAGGTCAGAGCCAGTATCAGAGCGATGCCGACGTAAGCTCCAGCGAACATTGAACCGACAAAAAAAGCCCCTGGCGCGTGCAGGGACATCCGCGATTTCTTGCGGGCGAGTTCAGCAAACGATTTGCACGTTTCCAACATCGTCAAGGCTCTACTCCTTCAAGGAACTGCACTTTGCGCTTCCCAAAATTCTGAACGCATCGATAGGTTTGTGGCCATTACGTGGATAGTTAATGGGAAAATATATAAAAATTATGAATTTTAGACAAGTTAACACAATGTTTCCGCACTTATATTCTATCTCCTAGAGTATAAATTACGTAAGGATTGCAGGCGGCTGAGTTTTGTTAAGTAAAATTTAGGTTTCCGCAGAAAGGAGGCGCCGGTTCCTCTGGTTAGAGGGGGGCGTGGACGGCTTAACTGTCCGGCGCCGACCGATTCGCTGCGGCGTTGTAATGCTGTCGCTGTCGTAGCCGTCATGGCGCCGCTCGGCAACGCTGATGCTTCGGCCGCGCCAAAATCCAGAATTCCACTTCCACCGGGTGCGCAAGAGGGAGATTTGGGGCCGCTGGACATGGAGGGAGGCGGGTTTGATAGTGCGCCATGCGCGCAGTCACTCTCTCCGCCCTGTTCGGGGTTTCTCTCTGGTCCGCTTTCGCCGTCTGTGCGACCAGCGCCGCGGCGTCGCCCGATCCGTCGGCGGACGCCACCTTCGCAGAGCATGTGAAGGTGTGGACGACTAAGCCTGAATTTATCAATCCCCTGGTGGATCATCTGCCTCTCTCAACCGCCGCGCCGTCGCCGCGCGAGATCTTGGGTCACGATATTGGCGCGCCGCGCGTGCTCGATCACTACGCCGACATTCTTGGCTATTATCGCGCTCTCGCCGCGAAAAGCGGGCGAGTGAAAATCGTTGAGACCGGCCAAACGGAGGAAGGTCGTCCGACCGTGGTCGTGCTGATTTCGGCGGAAGCGAACATGGCGAGACTGGAGGAAAATCGTCGCAATGTTGCGAGGCTCGGCGATCCGCGCGGTCTCTCAGAGGCGCAGGCGCAGGCCATCGTGGCCACTACAAAGCCGATGTACCTGGCCTTAGGCGGTCTCCATAGCGCCGAAACCGGGCCGCCGGAAATGCTCATGGAGTTGGCCTATCGCCTTGTGACGGAGGATAGTCCGCTCATCCAGAAAATCAGGTCGAATGTGATCGTCGCAATTAATCCGGCGTCTGACCCCGATGGGAGAGATCGCTATACAGATTGGTACTATAAAAACAAAATCGATGACACAAACGACCTTGATCCAGTGCCGGGATCGCCGTATTGGGGAAAATATATATTCCATGATAATAACCGCGACATCAATTACACGGGATATAGCGCACAGAATTTACTGAAATTTTATTTGGAGTGGCGGCCGCCGATCATTCATGATCTTCATGAGTCGGTGCCATTCCTATACATCTTCAGCGGCCAGCCGCCACAAAATCCGTCATTGGATCCAATCTTGTTCAGTGAACTGCCCTGGTTCTCAAATTTTGAGATGGCGAAGCTAAAAGCCTTGGGCATGCCCGGCGTCTGGGATCACGGATATGTCGACGCATGGTCGCCGGGGTACGTGGCCTTCATGTCTTCCAACCACAACGGCTTGGTGCGCTTTTACGAGACCTTCGGGAACGGAGGCGCCACGACGGAACTGCGCCACGTCAAGCCCATCGACGGGCCAGGGCAGGATTTTCACGCCGCCGACCAGACAAGGCGGGAGTGGTACCGCCCTGATCCCCCCTACGAAACGGTGGAGTGGTCCATGCGCGACAACACCAATTTTATGGAGACGGGACTCTTAACAGCGTTGGAGACCACCGCCACTTTCCCCCAAGACATCGTGGAGGATTTCTACAAGAAAAGCCGAAATTCGGTTGAAGATGGGCGCGCCAACCCACCCTTCGCCTTTATTATTCCCGGCGACCAGCAGGACATGACCAAGGCTGCACTGGTCGTGAACCTCTTGCGTAACCAAGGGATTGAGGTCGGCAGGGCCGAGCGACAGGTCACCTTGAAGGAGGGCGTTTTTCCGGCCGGCTCGCTCATTGTCAAACGCAACCAGCCATACGGACGGCTGGCCAAAATTCTTCTTGAAACCCAGACCTTTCCAGATCCGAAGCTTCGCACCTACGATGACTCGGCCTGGACCATGGGCCTGATGGCCCACGTTAAAGTCATTGCAACCGCGGACCCGACGGCCTTGGACCTGCCGGTGAAGCCAGTTGACCGGTATGTCGCCGAAGGGCGCATCGCCCCGGAAGGCGCAGGCGCCTATGCCGTTCTCGATAACGGCTCAATCAATCTTGCGACCCTTCGATACGGCCTTAAGGATGTGGCGATCCGTGTCGTGGAGCGGGGCTTCAGCGCCCAAGGCGTGGCTGTTCCCAAAGGCTCATTCATCGTTGCGGGTACAAACTACGCGAGGCTTAAGGGCGCCGTCGCCGGCTTGGGGCTGACTGTCGTGGCCCTGCCCTCCAAAGTTGAGGTCTCCACCCATCCCGCCGCCCTTCCCAGGCTTGCCATCTACAGCACCTGGGGGGCGACGCAAAATGTGGGATGGGTGCGCTATGCATTCGACCAGTTCAAGGCGCCCTACGATCTCATCTTCAAGGACGAGCTCTTGAAAGGCGATCTGCGCCGTAAGTGGGATGTGATCGTCCTCCCAAGTCAGGGCCGCACCTCGAAAGCCTTCGTCTTTGACATTCCCGTCAGAGGAAAGCCGCTCCCATATGAAAAATCCGCGACGTTCAAATTCCTGGGCGATTATGGATCCTCTCCAGACATCCGCGGCGGAATGGGGCTAAAGGGGCTTGAACTCCTTCGCCAGTTCGTCGCCGAGGGGGGCACATTGATCACCTTGGGGGACACCAGCGCGGTTCCCGGCGAGTTCGGTCTTGCCCCCGATGTGGAGGTGAGCCGGCCGTCGAAGGACTTCTACGCTCCAGGTCCTATCGTTTCCGCTGAAATCGCTGCTCCAGACAACCCGCTATTCTACGGCTATCAGGAGCGCACCATGCCAGTGCGTTGGGCCACAAACGCCTTGTTTTCCGTCGCCGCGCGAGACAAGCGACTGGTGCTCATGAGCTTTCCGGGGGGCGCCAAAGGGGTTCAAAGCGGGTTGATGAACGGCGCTGACGAAGTCAAGGACCGGCCGGCCATCATCGACGAGCCGGTCGGCGAGGGGCGTATCCTCATGTTCGCCACCAATCCTGTCTACCGCTGGCAGAACTTTGGCGAATTTCGAATGCTTTTCAATGCTCTCTTTAACTATCCGCAACTTGAGCTCGGCGTGTCCGGCAGCCTTGGAGACCGCGCCCAACCCTCCGCGAGCCACGCTGTGTCCGCACGTTGACGCCGCCCTGATGAATTGGGGGCGCGCAGGGATAAGGCGCCGTCGCTCCCCGCGACGGCGCCTCATTCACGTGGTGCGGCGCATGTGTAGCGGCCCCGCCCGACGCCGCTCGATGGCGCCAAAGGCGCCAGGCAAAACGCCGTCAGGCCGCTCAGATGCGCCCACTAGGCGAGATCAAACCGATCAAGGTTCATCACCTTGGTCCATGCGGCGATGAAGGCGTTGATGAACGCGCCTTCAGCGTCGCTGCTGGCGTAGACTTCCGCCAGAGCCCTCAGCTGTGAGTTCGATCCGAACACGAGATCGACCACGGTGCCGGTCCACTTGAGTTCGCCGGACATCCTATCGCGCCCCTCCAACACACCCGGCGTGGTGGCCGACTCGCTCCATGTCGTCCCCATGTCCAGCAGGTTGACGAAGTAGTCGTTGCTCAAGGCGCCAGGGCGCTTGGTGAAGACGCCGTGGCTCGCGCCGCCGACGTTGGCGCCCAAGGAGCGCAATCCGCCGATGAGGACCGTCATCTCGGGCGCCGTAAGGGTCAGCAAATTGGCCCTGTCCAGTAAGAGCTCGGCCGATGCGCCTTCATGGCCCTTGCGCACATAGTTGCGGAAGCCGTCCGCTGTGGGTTCGAGCACGGCGAAGGATGCGACATCGGTCTGCTCCTGAGCGGCGTCAGTCCGGCCGGGGGTGAAGGGTACGGTCACATCATGCCCGTTGGCCTTGGCGGCGGCTTCGATTGCGGCTCCGCCGGCGAGAACGACGAGGTCGGCCAGAGAGACCTTCTTTCCGCTGGACTGGGCCGTGTTGAATTCGGTCTGAACGCCCTCAAGGGCCGACAATACCTTGGAGAGCTCAGCCGGCTGGTTCACGTCCCAGTCCTTCTGGGGGGCGAGGCGGATTCGGGCGCCGTTGGCGCCCCCTCGCTTGTCGCTGCCGCGAAACGTTGAAGCAGACGCCCAGGCCGCCAACACGAACTGGGCGGGCGCGACGCCTGTGGCAAGCACCTTCGCCTTGAGTAAGGCGATGTCGGCCGCGTCCACGAGGGGATGGTCGGCCGGCGGAATCGGATCCTGCCAGATCAGTGTTTCTTTCGGCACCAGGGGCCCGAGGTACCGGGTGATAGGCCCCATGTCCCGGTGGGTCAGCTTGAACCACGCCCGGGCGAAGGCGTCCGCCAATTCCTCAGGATGCTCGAAGAACCGGCGCGAGATCTTCTCGTAGGCGGGGTCGAAGCGAAGCGCCAGGTCGGTCGTGGCCATCATGGGGGCATGGCGCTTAGTCGGGTCGTGCGCGTCCGGGACCGTATTGGCGGCGGCAGGATCTTTGGGGGTCCACTGGTAGGCGCCGGCTGGACTTTTGGTCAGCTCCCACTCGTACTGAAACAGATTCTCAAAATAGTTATTGTCCCACTGGATTGGGTTCGTCGTCCAAGCGCCTTCGAGACCGCTGGAAATCGTGTGGACCCCTTTACCTTCGCCGTAGGCGTTGCGCCAACCCAGGCCCTGGTCCTCGAGGCTTGCGCCTTCCGGGGCGGGCCCGACGTAAATGCTGGGGTCGCTAGCGCCATGGGTTTTGCCAAAGGTGTGACCCCCCGCGATGAGAGCGACGGTCTCTTCGTCGTTCATGGCCATCCTTGCGAAGGTCTCGCGGATGTCGCGCGCCGAGGCGATCGGGTCGGGCTTGCCGTTCGGACCTTCTGGATTGACGTAAATGAGGCCCATCTGAACGGCCGCCAGCGGGTTCTCCAGCTCGCGATCTCCAGTGTAGCGCTCATCGCCAAGCCAGGTGTCCTCAGGACCCCAGTAGATGTCCTCTTCGGCCTCCCAAACGTCGGCGCGGCCGCCGCCGAAACCGAAGGTTTTCAGGCCCATGGACTCAATGGCGACGTTCCCCGCGAGAATCATGAGATCGGCCCAGGAAAGCTTGCGCCCGTATTTTTGCTTGATCGGCCATAACAGGCGCCGAGCCTTGTCCAGATTGACGTTGTCGGGCCAGCTGTTCAGGGGCGCAAAGCGTTGCGTACCTGCGCCGGCGCCGCCTCGACCGTCCGCGATGCGGTACGTTCCCGCGCTGTGCCACGCCATCCGCACGAAGAAAGGGCCGTAATGGCCGTAGTCCGCGGGCCACCACGGCTGTGACGAGGTCATGAGGGCGTGAAGGTCTTCAATGACTGCATGCAGATCAAGGGTCTTAAACTCCTCCGCATAATCGAAGTTCTCACCC
>Ga0209208_10005097_pt1 | contig 18388 bp, 16 predicted proteins | sample S1TSphfallax_3_FD_187694 | JGI IMG/M metagenome (GOLD analysis project Ga0209208, IMG submission 187694) | Host-associated microbial communities from peat moss isolated from Minnesota, USA - S1T2_Fd - Sphagnum fallax MG (SPAdes) (version 2) | ecosystem: Host-associated > Plants > Peat moss >... | reverse complement strand
GCCGCTTACGGGGAAACGATCACCCATTCCACGCGCAGGATGACAGCCGAGTGGGCCGACGGCGGCGTGCTGGATGTCCATGACGAGATGCTGCTGCTGGCGCTGCGCATCGTCGGCAAGACGCTCTTCGATACCGAGGTCGAAGGGGAGGTGCATAAGATTGCCGACGCGGTGGACTCGTTCATGGGGTTTCTGCCGCTGGCGTTTTTGCCGTTTCCGGAGCTGATGGAGCGGCTGCCGATTCCGTCCATGCGGCGGATTCGGCGAGGGCGCAAGGGGCTGGACGAGCTGATTTATCGCATGATCCGTGAGCGCCGGGCCGACCCGCGCGACCGGGGAGATTTGCTGAGCATGTTGCTGGCGTCGGTCGATCGCGAATCGGGGGACGCGGCGAGCGCGAGCGGCATGACCGACGAGCAGGTGCGCGACGAATGCCTGACTGTGCTGTTGGCCGGGCACGAAACCACGGCCAATGCGCTCAGCTTTGCGCTGCGTCTCCTGGCCGGCAATCAGGAGATCCAGGAGCGGCTGGCGGCCGAAAGCGATCGTGTACTGGCTGGGCGCGACGCGACGGCCGAGGACTACGGCAATCTCAAGTACGCCGAGCAGGTCTTCGCCGAGGCGCTGCGGCTCTATCCGCCGGTATGGGTGACGGCGCGGACGGCCAAGGAGGACTACGAGTACCGGGGCATTCCGATCCGGAAAGGGACCATTCTGGCGGCGGTGCAGTTCGCTGTACATCGCGACGCGCGCTGGTGGCCGGAGCCGGAGAAGTTCGATCCGGGGCGGTTTACGCCGGCGGCGAAGGGGACGCGGCCGCGCATGGCGTTTTTTCCGTTTGGAGGAGGGAACCGGCAGTGCATCGGCGAGGGGCTGGCGTGGATGGAGGGAGTGCTGGCGCTGGCGACGATCGTGCAGGACTGGCGGCTGACGCCCGCGCCGGGCCATGAGGCGCCGGTTCGCATTGCGCCTTCGATTTCGCTGCGGCCGAAGGGCGCGGTTCCGCTCCTGGTCGAGCGCCGGCGTTAAACGACGAATCCTCTGGAAGCGGATTGCCACTTGGAGTATGGTGTTTTTGTGAATTTCGGATTGGACCGGCGCGAAAGCTGCGTCCAAACGGCATTCGCGATCCGCATCCGCAGCCCGCAAAATTCTCCGGAAGGAGTCTTGCTCATGCCACGCAACTTCGCTCTCGCTACCGTTGTTTTTCTGGCCGCCGCTGCTCTGGCCGCGCAAAGCCCCGCACCCAATTCAGCTCCGAATCCAGGAACAAATCCGTGGCAGACGCAGCCCGGAAGGCGGGTATTCCGCTACCAGTTTGCCAATTCGCCCAGCGGATCGCCCGCGCAGGTTTTCTCGATTTTGAATCCCAGTGGACCCTCCTGCCCGGTGACCATGCGCGCCGAGCATCGCAGCGGCGGTAGCACTATGTACACCGGTTACGGCCCGGCGACGGGGGTAGGTCAGCGCGTCCACTTGATTTTTGGCGCGCTCTCGGCGCGGGTGACAGCGGCCACGGTTACTGTGCGCGGCACCGACGGGCGATGGCGCGTTGCGACGGCGTCCACGCGCCAGCCGCGGCAGGGGTCTCCGGATATTTCCAGAACGCTCAACGCTGTTTTCACGCAGGATGGCAACGATTCCGAGGCGACCGAGCTCGATCTGCCCGGCTTTACTTCGGTCAAGTCGATCCGGCTCGATTCGGTGACGTACGCGGACGGCTCGACCTGGACCGCGCCAGAGGGCGGAGGCTGTCGCGTTGCGCCCGATCCGTTCATGCTGGTAGGCAGCCGGTGACTTGAACCGTTTTTTGACGCTGTAAGTGTGCATCTACCCCAGGTGTTTTCGTTGACTCAAGCCGGGATTTCGGGTATTCTGAAGTCCTTGTGCGGTGTTGCGTCTGCCGTTCTGCCGGTCTTTGGTGTTTTCACCCGGACTGACTGACTTTCGAGAAATCCCGAGTCAAACGCAGGCAACGTCCACCTTGCAAACCGGCTGGCGTTTTTGGGGCTGGTTGTGGCAGGGGCAAGAGCCCGAAAGGGTCCTACGCGAACAAGCCCGAACAGGATTGTCTGGCCGTGGGTTTCATTTTTGGCCCCGCCTCTTGGCGCGGGCGGTCTGTGCTGGTTTTTGAGGGCACACGAGATTTTTTGTAGGGATTGGGAGAGCGGGAGCGAGATGTCGACTTATATTCCGAGCGCGAAAGAGATTAACCGCAAGTGGTTTGTGGTGGATGCCAACGGGCAGACCCTGGGCCGGCTGGCCACCAAGGCTGCCGACATACTGAGCGGCAAGCTGAATCCGAAGTACGTTCCGTACATCGACATGGGCGATCACGTCATCGTCATCAACGCGGACAAGGTTCGGCTGACGGGCTTGAAGTCCCAGCAGAAGGTGTATCGCCGCTACACCGGCTTCCCTGGCGGATTGCGCGAGGAGTCGTTTACGCGCCTCTTGGCGCGCCGGCCTGAAAAGATCATTGAAGAGGCGGTCAAGGGGATGCTTCCCAAGTCCAAGATGGGCCGGCAGATGGGCACCAAGCTGAAGGTTTACAAGGGCGACAAGCATCCGCACGAAGCTCAGTTGCCGGAAGCGCTGGCATTGGCTTAATTTGACTTCCACCTTCATCGCAAACATCGGTGGATGAAGATGGGGCACCCAGAGTGGTTAAGAAGCCCGGAAGGGTAGAGGAATACATGGCAGATTTGGTTCAGTATTACGGAACGGGACGCCGCAAGTCGGCGATCGCCCGCGTGTTTCTTCGCCCCGGCACGGGCGAGTTCAAGGTCAACGGCAAGGGCTACACCGAGTACTTCGTCACCGAGCAGCAGCGCGTCGCCGCCAAGCGGTCGCTGGTGCTGACCGAATTGCTCTCCTCCTTCGACGTGGTCACCACGGTCAAGGGCGGCGGCGTTTCCGCGCAGGCGGACGCGGTGAAGATGGGTTCGGCGCGCGCTCTGGTCGTTTTCAACCCGGAGCTGCGGAAGCTGCTCAAGAGCGAAGAACTTCTTACCCGCGATGCACGTCAGAAGGAACGCAAGAAGTACGGCCAGAAGGGTGCTCGGGCACGCTTCCAGTTCTCGAAGCGCTAGTTTTCAGTGGTCAGTTTTCAGTGGTCAGCCGATTTCGATCACTGACAACGGATCACTGACCAACAGGCAACACAATCCTCCCAAAGCATCGGGATTCAATCCGGGCAAAGCGAACGCCAGCCCGGATGCAACAGCCATAAGGAGATCCATTGGCGACCATTACCATGAAGGAACTGCTCGAAGCCGGTGTACACTTCGGGCATCAGACGAAGCGCTGGAATCCCAAGATGAAGGAATATATCTTCGGCGAGCGCAATGGCATTTACATCATCGACCTGCAGAAGACGCTGAAGATGTTCAAGGATGCGTCGAAGTATGTCACCGACCTGTGCTCGACCGGCAAGACGATCCTCTTCGTCGGCACCAAGCGTCAGGCTCAGGACGCGATTGCCGAAGAAGCCAATCGCGCCGGCATGCCCTACATCAACCAGCGCTGGCTGGGTGGGTTGCTGACCAACTGGGTCACCGTGCAAAAGTCGGTCAAGCGCCTCCAGGAACTGGACGAGATGGCCACCGACGGCCGCTACGAGCTGCTGACCAAGAAGGAAGTCATCAAGCTGGAGCGCGAGCGCAAGCATTTGCAGGCGAACCTGGCCGGCATCAAGAACATGAAGCGGCTCCCGGATGCGCTCTTCATCGTGGACTCGAACAATGAAGCGATTGCCGTGAAAGAAGCCAAGAAACTGGGCATTCCGGTGGTTGCGGTGGTCGATACGAACTGCGATCCGACCGTGGTTGACTACGTGATCCCCGGCAACGACGACGCCTTGCGCGCCATTCGCCTCTTCACTTCCAAGATCTCGGACTCGGCGATCGAGGGCGTGAATCTGGTGGGCGACAAGCAGTTCGAGCAGGTTGAGGAAGTGGAAGCGCCGGTGCAGTTGTCGAATATCGACGTCTCCGCCGACGGCGAAGACACCGGCGAAGTGGTCGATCTCGAAGCGGCACTTGGCGGCGGCATTCGCAAGGCTCCAGGCGTGGTATCGGTACTGGACGAAGAACCTGAGACGGCTGAAACAGCACTGTAATCATCGGCGTGCTGAGAGCGCGCACAATGGAAGCGTGGCCGCCGAGCAATAGGGAGCCACGCTTTTTTTGTGCCGGCAGCGTTTGGCTGGAATTTGAAACGAAGAAGCATCGAGCGATTGAGAAAAATCGGAAGAATGGAGCAGGTTTATGACCACCGCAACTGAAAAGATCGGCGCAGCCCAGGTAAAGGAGCTGCGCGAGAAGTCCGGCGCGCCTATGGGCGATTGTTTGAAGGCGTTGCAGGAGACTAAGGGCGACATCGAAGCCGCCTTTGTAGTGCTGCGCAAGCGCGGTATGGCCTCGGCGCAGAAGAAGGCGAGCCGCTCCACCAATGAAGGCGCGGTGGGCAACTACATCCACGCCGGCGGCAAGATTGGCGTGATGGTGGAACTCAACTGCGAGAGCGACTTTGTGGCCCGCACCGACGACTTCCAGGATCTTCTTCGCGATATCGCCATGCACATCGCTGCCAGCGATCCGCGCTATGTGAAGCCTGAGGATGTCACCCCTGAGGATCTGGCGCGCGAGAAGGATATCTATAAGGCGCAGGCGATTGCCAGCGGCAAGCCGGAGAAGATTGCCGAGAAGATGGTCGAGGGCAAAATGGCCAAGTTCTACGAAGAAGTTTGCCTGCTCGAGCAGCCTTTCATCAAGGAGCAGTCGATTTCGATCAAGGAACTGATCGCGCAGAAGGTGGGTAAGCTGGGGGAAAACATCACGGTGCGGCGCTTCGCGCGCTTCAAGGTCGGCGACCCCAACTGGACCGTGGCGACGACCAAGATGGTCGAAGGCGCGGCGGAGTAATCGCGAAAGTGATCTTTTGGAATTTTTCTCACCCGCAGCTAAACGCTGCGGGTGCTTTGCTTTCGGGCTGTGACAAGTGCGCAGTGGAACACTGGAGCCGCTGGCTCCGCTCAAGGGAGACTCCGGGACCAGATTGGAGCGCTGCATCAAGATGTTTTACAGTAACCGCGAACGGAGCAATGCAGCCCATCGCAACACCCAGCCAGAAAAACGGGATTTCCGGGCAAGAGGTGCTCATCTCCCTAAGCCGTCAGGATTCCCCGAACGCACTATGCCGATAAAGGGTTCAGAAATTCAAGAGCGGCAACTCGATTGTTTGCGAAGAAAGTTCTTGACGCACAACAAGATTCCATGTATTTTTCTGCAATCCTGGGGAGCTCTGTCGAAACAGTCTCAAATGTGTGAGGCTGCCGAAGTTCCCATAGCTTCCTTCGGAAATCAAAGATGAGGGAAAATTAGGAGAAGGCTTATTCCGTTACTTGGGCTGGCCCTACTGATGGCTGGCGCCAGGGGTGGTTTCGCACAATGCGCTTCTTATGCGTCAGCCTCGGCGTTCAGTTGCAGCAACAGCTCCGGATGCAATCAGACAATCGAGGTGGATGTCATTGAGACTGGCGAGTACGACGGGGCGTACTTTGTGTATTCTCCCGTAACGTGCTGTGGGGTTAGCGGGTACCCGAACTTTTATGTTCAGGGCCAATGTTACTCTGCCGCTTTGAAGGATCCAGCCTTGCGCCAACGCCTGAAGGAAATCGCTCAACAAGGCGACTTCCTGATTGCAACATGCAAAGGAGAATTCGTTCCGCTGACTTTGGCGGTCGTCGATCCCCCTCCCCCCCTTGTGGAAAGAAAGTCCACTCTCACTCTTTAAGATTTAGCCGGGAGGATAAGTTGATGCGTACGTTTTTCACGTTCGTTGTTTGCTTTCTATCCTTGGGGTCTGCCGAAGCTCAGCAGACCCCAGACGCTACCGTAAAATCTGCTGACAAGACTGCGAACCCAGCTTCCCAATTCGATTTCCCCAAGGCGAAATTGGAGTTCTCTGAGCCTAAGGTCGTTCCCGGCGTTACGGGATCGCCACTGATTGCAAACCAGAAGCAATGTGGGCCGGATGGTGCGATCTTCGTACAAATGGCTTTGCCGCCGGTCTACAGGGAAAAGGAAGTGGTGGCATTGGGCTGTCCGAATGGAAGCCAGTCTTACTCCCTGTCACTAGCTCCCAATGGTTTAAACGACATCTCGCTTTCGGATTATTCCCCGACGGGCTCGGAAGTCGCCTTCCTCGTGCGAGCGACGGCAGTATCGGAGCAAACGGAATACAGCACAACAACCCCGGACGGGAAAATAAACACGGGAAAGGGTTATCGCGGCGAGCACCACAACTACATCCTTACTTACGATCGTCAGGGCAGCTATAAAGCGACAATCGATTTGCCGGCGGACAAAATCTTCACAAAGATCGGCGCGCTTGATTCCGGTGAGTTTGTCCTGCTGGGATATAGCTCGGCAAGTCGTGTCGCAGTCCTTCAATTGTTGGCGTCTTCAGGCAAACTGCTGAGGGCGCTGCAACTGCCTGGCAAGCTAGAAGATGATCCGACGCTGGAGCAGGGCGAGATAGGCGGCCCGGCTGAAGTTGCCAAGGCAGTTGCAGGCCTGAGTCGCTGGCAGTTTACTTCCACGCGTGGCAATATCGTGCTTTCGCGGCCCGGGAGCTCCGGGGTTGTTCTAGAAGTTGGTTCAGGTGGAGTATCGCGGGAGGTTCCCTTGGAGTCTCCGGCTGGATATGAGCTTGACGGTCTCGTTCCCGCGAAGGACCGGTGGGTCGCGCGTTTCCGGCGCAAGGGGTTGCCGGAGAGGGGAGGAATCGACGCCAATAGCTCGTCTGGGAATTTTAAGTTGTTTGATGTTTCTCCGTCCGACGGGAGTCTGCGCACAGAGTTGGATTTGCCGGGCGGCAGTTCGATATTTGGAGTAGGCTGCGAGGCGGACGGGGAGGTGATGCAGGTTGGGTTGAACGATAAGCTGCAATTTCAAATTTCCAAGGCGGATATCCCCAAATAGTGCGCGATCGGAAGTACTCCGGTCCAGGCCGCTTCCGTCCCCACGATGGTCGAAGGCGCGGCGGAGTAGTTCGGCCCAGACAGTCTGCCAAATGCTCGAAGCCCGAAGTCTGCACCCCAGACTTCGGGCGTTTGTGTTTTGTCTCATCTTCGGGGCATTCCTGCCTAAGGATTCCGAATGTCGAAAGCAGACTTGTCTTGACGGAAGTCCGAATTTCCTGGAAAATCATGCTTAACGCAAACTGAAATTCGGGCCTGACTATTCCGCATTCGAGGTTATTATTAACTCACAATGCAGGCTGCGGCTCAACTCTACCCGTTGGCGGTTCCCGCCGAGACTTCCTCGGTCCGGCGAGGCTGGTTGGTGTCCGTTGGGTGCTTGATACTGTTGCACCTGCTTCTGGCGTGTTTTCTTCCTGAGCAGGGCTGGATCAGTTGCGTCGGCATCGGTGCCTCGTACGCGATGGGTTCCCTGTTGTCGGTCACGAAGGCCGCACAGTCGAGTGGAATTCTCCGCGCCAAGTGGGCCATGCTTGCCGGGGCCTTTGCCCTCCGCGTGGGCCGCGATATCGCCATCTTGTATGGCGCGTATGTGCTTCGTTTCGAGCCCCAGCGCGCGTGGGTCCACAGTGCCTTGTTTCTGCTCAGCGGCGCTCCGTTGCTTTTTGTTTTTTCGAGTACCGACGACGACGACGAACCTCGGGCATTTGCCTGGCTGGATGCCGCGCAACTGTTTTTGATCTCCGCGTTGATTCTCTTCGATCTGTTTCCTGGAGCCTATCTTCGCGGCGGCCCGGAGTGGCTGGCCATCTCCATCGGCGATTACGCGCGTTTGCGCGATTTCGAGTTGCCAATGCTCCTGTTGCTGGCCGCCGCGCGCATGTACGCCGCGGTGCAAACCAGAATGCGATTCCTTTACGGAACGCTGATTGCGCTGCTGGTTCCGATGCCGATCCTGAACTGGTTGAACGACTGGGTGGTCGCAAGGGGTGTGCTGCCGGCATCGCCTTGGTTCGTGCTCAACGACCTTCCGGCGCTGGCCTTCGTCGTGATGTGGACCGCCGGAGTCCGGCTACCCGCGCCTAGCCCCGCCACCTCGAGCCGTCTTTGGGTTTCGGCGATGATTCGTCTGGGCAGTCCTCTATTTTTTTCCCTGGCGGTTCTGTTGCTGAGTCTCCAGGCGATTCCAGGGCCGTTGCATGCCGGGGTTTGGACCAGTTGCGCCGGTCTGGGGATCTACGGACTTCGGTCGGCGTTCTTGCAATTGCGCCACCAACAGACGCAAAACCGCCTTATCTCGGCGCAGACCGAATTGTTGGCGATTTCTCATAAGGATCCGCTCACCGAGATTTACAACCGCCGTTGGTTCGACGAGGCGCATCGGCACGAGTGGGCGCGCGCCCGGCGCGCCGATCAGCCAATCTCGCTGCTGATTGTGGACATCGATCACTTCAAGGAATTCAACGATGCGGCCGGACACAAGGCCGGGGATCAATGCCTGATCGCTGTGGCCGGCGTACTCCGAAAGAAGCTGCATCGGGAAAGGGATTCGATCTCCCGCTACGGCGGGGAAGAGTTCGCGATTATCTTGCCGAACACGGACGATCAAGCGGCATTGGTCGTGGCGCAGCGGCTCCGTCAAGCTGTCCTCGATTTGCATTACCCGCATCCCGGTGCGTCGCAGGCGTTCGTCACGGTCAGTGTCGGCGTGGCCTCGCTGCGCCCGGCCAATTCCAGTTTCGGCCCCGATTGCACTTCCGATGAACTTTTCCTAAGAGCCGATGCCGCTCTTTACCAAGCCAAGCAACAGGGCAGAAATCGGGTACAGGGTGCGGAAATCGGACCGAATCTTGTTGTGTATGAAAACGCTCCCACATAAATCGTCTAAGATTACCGGTGAACGCTGAAATCACTTTTCCCACAACGGTTAGAACCCGAATCGCGGCTGTGGCGTGACCATTGCTTCCTGGAAATCGACTTTCACGGGTCGCAACAGTTTGCCGGGTCAGGGAGATTTGTTTTTAGTCCTGCGCCAAGAGAAGAAGAAGGGAACAATTCCTTGCCCATTCGTTTGAAGAGATTCGCTCCAGTTGCCGTATTGCTCGCCTCCTTTGCCGTGCCGGCGCCGGCAGCCATCGTTGAAGACTCCGCGCCGGTTCCTGTCTCCGCCGGCTGGGAAATGCAGGATGTGGCTCGGGTTCCCGAAGTCGGGGCGACCGTCTCTTCGCTGAAGTACAAGCCCAAGGCGTGGTACGCCGCTGTTGTTCCCGGCACGGTGCTGGCCACACTGGTCAAGAACCATGTGTATCCTGAGCCGCTCTACGGTGAAAACAATCGTCCCGACCGCATCCCGGAGACGTTGAACAAGACCTCCTACTGGTACCGGGCTGTTGTCGAAGTGCCGGCTTCGTACAAAGGGCGCCATACCTGGCTCAATTTTGAAGGCATCAATTACTCGGCAGAGGTTTGGGTCAACGGGACGCAGGTGGGCGCCATGCGCGGCGCGTTCAAGCGCGGAATTTTCGACATCTCCGCCATCGCCAAGCCGGGCGAAAAGGCGGTGGTCGCTGTGCTCGTAACGCCGCAGCCCCACCCCGGCGACCCGCACGAGCACACGATCGCGAACGGCATGGGCGGCAATGGCGGCATCACCGCAGTTGATGGGCCGACCTTTCTTTCGACCATCGGCTGGGACTGGATTCCCGCCATCCGCGACCGCGACACAGGCATCTGGGACAAGGTCTATCTGTCGGCGACTGGGCCGGTGGTGGTCAAAGCGCCGCTGGTGACGACCGACCTGCCGCTTCCCAAAACCGATTCCGCCGACATTGCTATCTCGACGACGCTGCAAAACGTGACCGACCAGCCGCAGAGCGGCACATTCAAGGCCAAATTCGGCGAGATTTCGTTAGAAAAATCTGTACAACTGGCTGCGCATGAATCGAAGATTGTGAAGTTCGACCCATCGACCGATCCGGCCCTGCACTTACTCAATCCGAAGCTCTGGTGGCCCAACGGCTACGGTCCGCATAATCTCTATGAAGTGCATCTGAGCTTTGAAACAGGGGGCGCGGTGTCGGACAGCCTGAGCTTCCTCGACGGCGTGCGGAAGATTCAGTACAGCGTGCCGGATTCGCCAAACCTGACAATTAGTGTCAACGGTGTGCGCGTCTTCATTCGCGGGGGCGACTGGGGGCTGGACGAAGCCATGAAGCGCATCCCCCGCGAGCGGCTTGAGGCGGAGATCAAGATGCACGCCATGGCCAACATGAACCTGATCCGCAACTGGGTGGGCCAGTCCACCGGCGAGGACTTCTACGAGCTGTGCGACAAGTACGGCATCCTGCTCTGGGACGAGTTTTTCCAGCCGAACCCGTCCGACGGCCCGAATCCCACCGATCTGCCGACGTATATGGCCAATGTGCGGGACAAGATTCTGCGCTACCGCAACCACCCGGCCATCGCTGTCTGGTGCGCGCGGAACGAGGGCTTTCCGCCGAAGGAGATCGACGACCAGCTTCGTGTGCTCATGGCGGAGCTGGAGCCGACGCGGCGCTATCAGCCCAGTTCCACTTCGGGTGCGGGCGTCAACTCCGGTGGGCCGTACTGGTGGCGCGCGCCTCGCGATTACTACGTTTTTTCGGAGGCGTTCAAGACGGAGATCGGCACCAGCTCCATCCCGACGATCGAGTCGCTCGAAGGTATGATGCCCCGCCAGGATTGGGAGCAGATCGACGACGACTGGGCGGAGCATGACCTGGCCCGCGGAGCTTCGCATGGAGACACTTACCCGAAGACCCTGGCGGATCGCTACGGCAAAATTGCTAACATGGCCGACTTCGTGCGTAAGTCGCAGTTAGCCAACTACGAGGCGTACCGGGCCATGTACGAGGGCCGCAATGCGAAGTTGTTCAACCCCTCGACGGCGGTCGTCACCTGGATGAGCAACCCGGCGCAGCCCAGCTTCGTCTGGCAGCTTTATCACCATGATCTGGAGCCTAACTCCGGCCTGTTCGCCGTCAAAGAGTCGGGCGAAATGGTGCATATTCAGCTCAACGAACTTACCGGCGATCTGATGGTCATCAACAACGCGCCCACGCTGCTCCAAGGAGCGACCGCGCACATGGCCGTCTACAACCTGGCTGGAGATAGGAAATTCGAGAAGGACTTTGAAGTAGCCGCCGCTCCCTCGACCGCCGTGGACTTAGGGGCGGTCGACCCGATCGACAACGACTGGCAGTGGCCGCGCGAGTTATCGGCAAATGTGCACTTCTTTAAGCTGGAGCTGAAAGACGCGTCGGGCAAACTGATCTCGCAGAACTTCTACTGGCGCGGGGGCAACAATACGGCCAGCCCCGGCGCGCCGCCGATGACCACGGCCAAGCCGATCGATCCCGACAACCTGCAAGCCATGGACAAGATGGCGCCGGTAACTCTGAAGGTGAGCGCTACGCAGGAAGTTATGGCTGGGCAGGTAAGAATTACAGTAACTCTGTCGAATCCCGGCCCAGGCATCGCCGTCATGGCCCACCTGCAACTGCGCCACGGCAAACCGGCAGAAACCGCCGAACAAGCCGTAGCCGCGCGCGTGCTCCCTGTCTACTACAGCGACAACTACATCTCGCTGGTGCCCAAGGAAACCCGCACCGTCACGATAGAGGCTGCCGAATCCGATCTGAAAGGCGAACCCGCCAGCTTGGTCATCGACGGATGGAACGTCGCAGTGGACGCAACCGGCTCACCGGTGCCGGTTACGCTCAATACCAATGCGCAGGTGGACCATTGGCCTGTCAGCAATCTGCCGATCATTGCGCATACGTGGAAGTGAGTCGAAGAAAAGTGCTCGCTAAGGTCCTATCATGGGAATACGGCTGAACTTCAAATAAGAATCGGGAGATTTACGTGGCTGTGTTTGGGAGACTCGAAACGGTCCAAATTAGAGAGGGATGGCCTCGTGAAGACCAGGACTTTACTCCTTGGCTTGCGACAGAAGGTCTTGCGTTATTAGGGTCAGAGATCGGCATGGAACTCGAAAGGGTAGAGACCGAGTCCGTGGTTGGCAGCTATCGCGCAGATATTCTCGCTAAGGAGGCCGGTACGGGCGAATTCGTCGTAATCGAGAATCAATTCGGTAGAACCGACCACACCCACCTGGGGCAGTTGCTCACCTACGCGGCTGGAGTCGGCGCGGATGGATCAGGCGCTAAGACAATTGTCTGGGTCGCTGGACAGTTTACGGAACCTCACCGCGCCACCCTCGATTGGCTAAATCGATGCACGGAAGCCGGTATTCGCTTCTTCGCGGTCGAAATCCAGCTATGGCGGATAGGGACGTCGCCCTTCGCGCCCAAGTTCGAGATCGTTAGCAGACCCAACAACGAGCAAAAACAACTGACACAGCAGATTTCCGGGTTCTCGAAGGCGGACCTTTTCTACCAGGAATTTTGGACCGAATTCATGGAGTTCTGCGAAGGCAACTCTACTCTTGTTATGGGAACGCCCCCGCCGCAGTCCTGGCTTCCTACAGCTTTAGCCGGAGGAGGTCTCGGCGTCAATCTGGCGGTTAGCAGACGGGATAGAAGGCTCGAATGCCAGCTGTGGATCGAAGGCAGGCATAGGCAATGGTGGTACGAGGTGTTGTTGGGCCGGAAGGAAGAGATACTCGCGAGTCTAGGCGGGAACACGCGATTCGACGAAATGCCCGGTCGAAAGTCGTCGAAGATTTTCGAGTTGCGGAGCGCGGATGTCGGCAATCGTGAGGAGTGGCCAGCCATTCACAAGTGGTTGAAGGATCGTGGCGAAGCCTACGTCGCCTTTTTCAAACCGCTTATCGAGCAAATCAGAGCCCGGCAGCCAATGCTGTCGCTGTAGGTTTGTTCGATTTTGAGTTGACACCGATTTGATTGCCGTCAATACTCAAAGAGCGGGAGTAAGCCGACCATGAGCGTAAGCATCCACCAACCGGAAATTGAAGCGCTCATCGAGGAGCGCATGGCCACCGGCACCTTCCCAGACGTCGAGTCAGTTCTTATCCACGCGCTCAAGTCGGCGCCGATCCTATCAGTTGCAAAGCCGCCAAAACAAAATCTGGCCGATTTTCTCATGGAGTCCCCGCTGCGCGGCTCTGGGCTTGAAATCGAGAGAATCAAAGATTACCCACTTCCAGTCGAATTGTGAGTTCTGGTTTCCGTGAATCGCTACCTGATCGATACAAACGTGGTCTCAGAATTCTCGAAACCTTCTCCAAGTGTCGAAGTCCAAAAGTGGCTTCAAAGCATCAATTCGGAACGCCTATTTGTCAGCGCCATCACGGTCGGCGAGATTCGAATCGGCATCGAGAATTTGCCCACCAGCAAGCGGCGCACTGCGTTGGAAATTTGGTTTGAGGTCGGCCTGCCTGCATGGTTCGCCTCGAATCTGCTGTCTGTAACGCCAGCCGTCGCCGACCGTTGGGGTAGGCTCACTATTCAAGCAAAGCGAAAAGGTATCTCCGTAGCAACGGCAGACGGGCTGATAGCAGCCACTGCGCTTGAGCACAACCTCGTGTTGGCCACGCGCAACGGCAGGGACTTCAAGGATATTGGCATACCGCTGTTTGACCCATGGCTGAGACAGCCGTGAGCTGCATGCTCAGCTAAGCAATCCCAAAGCGATATGCGATACTCGAAAAGGCATGTATAAGCGGATCGTTCTCAAACTTTCAGGAGAAGCGCTGGCCGGCAAACGGGGTTTTGGACTGGATGCCGAACGCGTCATTGAGATTACCAACGAAGTGGTCGAAGTCCGCGCCCTGGGCGTTGAAGTCGCCATCGTCGTGGGTGGCGGCAACTTCTTCCGCGGAGTGGCTGAGCAGGCCAAGGAGATGGATCGCGTCTCGGCAGACAACATGGGCATGCTTTCGACCGTCATCAACGCTATCGCGCTGCAGGACGCAATCGAGAAGCACGACGTGCAGTGCCGCGTGATGACCGCTGTGGCCATGGATCAGATTGCGGAGCCGTACATCCGCCGCCGCGCCGTGCGGCATCTCGAAAAAGGGCGCGTGGTCATCTTCGCCGCCGGCATCGGCAACCCGTTCTTCTCGACCGACACCGCAGCGTCGCTGCGCGCCATGGAGATCAAGGCCGATGTGCTGATGAAGGGCACCAAGGTCGAGGGCGTCTACAATGCCGACCCCGTGCTCTTCAAAGACGCGGTGAAGTACGATCACATCACTTATATGGAGATCCTCAAGCAGGGCCTCAAAGTGATGGACCTGACCGCCGTGAGCCTCTGCAAGGACAACAACCTGCCCATGATCATCTTCAATATGAATCAGGCAGGGAACATCCGCCGGGTCGCGTTGGGCGAAAAGGTCGGGTCGCTCGTCACTTCATAGGCTTGCTCGCGGCAGTTCCGTCGCGCCCCCTTCAGCTTTGCACATTTTCCGACTCACGCCTTACGGAACCTGCGTCTAAATGCAAGTGGAAGCCTCCAATCCCGAGCAAAGGCCAGCCGAATCGCGTGCTGAAAAGCCATTGGACAAGCCAGCCCGGTTGAACGCTCTTACCGGGCTGCGCTGTTTTGCGGCTCTGAATATCGTCTTCTTCCATTTCGGGAACCCTGCCGATTTCGGACCGCTGGCTCCGGTGGTCAATGCCGGGTATCTTTCGGTGAGCTTTTTCATCATGCTTTCGGGGTTCGTGCTGGCGTACAACTACGCCGGCCGGGCGCGGGAAGGGAAGCTGGGCAAGGTGCGCTTCTGGAAGGCGCGTTTTACCCGGCTCTACCCGGTGTATCTGCTCAGCCTGATCCTGGGTTGGCAGACGTTTCTCTCGGAGCGCACCGCGCATTCGCATCTGCTGTTCTGGCTGGGCGCGATTCTCACACCGCTGCTGTTGCAGGGCTGGATTCCCGAAATCGCCACCTTCGGCAATACGCCCGCGTGGACCATGTCCGCCGAAGCCGCCTATTACATTGCGTTTCCTTGGCTTGCGGCCATGAAGCGGCCGCCGCGGCTGGCCGCGCAGTTCTGGCGGCTGGTGGCGATATGGCTGCTGGGGATAATTCCCGGCGTCCTATATGTGATCTTCAACCCGGACCACCTTGTTCACGTCGATCGCTTCTCGGGCGCTCCGTGGCTGCAGGCGCTCAAGTTTACGCCGCTGCCGCATCTGCCCAGCTTTGTCTTTGGCGTGATGCTGGCCGACCTGGATGAACGGCTTCCGCGCGCGGGCGGGCTGCGCCCCTGGCTTGGGTTGGGAGGCTTTGCCGGAATTTACGGAGTACTCTGCCTGGGGACCACGGTTGTCCCCTATGCGCTTATCCACGACGGCCTGCTGATGCCGCTCTTCGGCTGCCTGATCCTGGGCCTGGCGGGCGTCAATCCGCTGGCGAAATTCTTCGGCGTCGGCGCGTTCGTTTTCGTTGGCGAATCCAGCTACTGCCTCTACCTGATGCACTTCAATTTGTGGACGCTGCTGCACGAGAGCGGCATTTTGCCGCGGCTTGGCCTGGCGCGTTTCGATCCGTGGATCAGCTACGCGATCCTGGTCGGGCTGGGACTGCTGGCGCTGCATCTGGTCGAGAAGCCGGCGCAGAAGGTGCTTCGGCAGTGGATGGGGGCGTGAACCACAAGCAAAACGGGCAGCCCCGTCGAGGGACTGCCCGTTGTCTTTGCGGTTCGAAACCGGCTTACGGCTGGTTGATCTGGATCGAGTGGTTGCCGTGCGGTATGGTCACCAGCGCGGTGGGCTGTCCGATCGAGGGATACGGTCCGTTTTGCGTTGCCGTGAGTACGCCGGTGGTCGAGTTCAACTGGAAGCCGGTGATGGAGTTATCGAGGAAGTTGGCTGTGTACACATAGCGTCCGAAGCCGGCATCGACCAGCACGGCAACCGGCTCGGTGCCGGTGGGATTGGTGCCCGAACCGCTGGTAGCCACGGCCGCTGACGGCGTTCCGGTGGCCAGATCGATTTGGTAAGCCCCAACCGTGTTGTCCAGCCCGTTGGACACGTAGATGAACGTGCCGCGCGGGTCCACCGTGATGGCCGTGGGCTGGTTGCCGGTCTTGAACGGTCCGTTGATCAGCGGGTGCAGAATGCCGCCGTCCAGGATGCTGTAGGCGATCATTTCGTTCTGGGCAAAATCCGTCACGTAGAGAAAGCGGCTGGTCGACGAGGTAGCGGCTCCGCTTGGCTTGACGCCGGCGGAGAAGGGTGTACCGGGAATCGTTTGATCGCCGACAATGCTGGTGAGTTTTCCAGCGGCGGTAGCTGTGAAGCCGTAAACGTAGCCGAGGCCTGCATGCGGATCGTAGGTGGTGACGTAAACGGCCGTTCCGCTGGGCAGGGCGCAGACTGCGGTCGGATTGACGCCCACCGGGAAGTAGCTGAGGCTGCCGTTGGCAACTGGCGAACCGAGTGTGCCGTCGGAGCCGACGGGGAAGACGGCCAGCGCGCCGCCACTGCATGTCTTCGCGCCCGCGGTCGCCGTCGAGCAGCCAGGCTGAAAGCTGTTGACCACATAAAGGAGCGTTCCCGCGGTGTTCATGGCGATCGCCACGGGCGTGTTGCCCTCGCTGCTCAGGCTGATCGTCGCGGTCGAGGTCAGCGCCCCGCCGGAGCCGACGGTGAACTCGACCAGCGAACTGCTGGCCTGGTTTGCCACGTACAGATGGTTGTAGTCGGTCGAAGAGGCCTCGGATACCGGCTTGACGCCGCCTGAAGAGATCGGGCTGTTGGCCTCATTCAGCGCGCCCGACACGCGGTCCACCTCAAAGGTCTCGATCTGCCCGGGACTGTTCTTGTTGCCCGCAACGTAGAGGTAATCGATGGTGAGCGGAGCGCACGCCGTAAAGGAACTGGCCAGTATAAGTGCGATGGCGGAGAGCAGGGATACTTGGCCGATTTTGTTGAACTTCATCTGTTTCCTTCATCGAGGGGCCATTGGTTGCCGGGCCCCAGGCAAACTGGGTTAAGTTGTGTCCGTCTCGATTGTAGAAGCTCAAGACGGGATTCTGCTAGTAGCCAGCAAGACTGGCCGGGCGGCTTTGCGAGTCATTTTCCAACCCCATTCGCAACCGCGCCGGAGGGAAATCGCTTTTCAAAAGTTCGCGAAGATGACTCTGCACGAATGAGTTTCCGATTGGACGCTGCCGTCGATGAGGAGTTATCTCCGGGTCGCGAGAGTTGGCATGTTCCCGTTTCAATGCGTCGAGCCGCCGTGCGGAATGCCGGAAATCGCTGTCGGTTGCGGAGTCGAGAAATACGGCGATCGATCCGTATTGATCAGCGACCCATTCGTCTGGTCGATTTTGTACCCGCTCAGGGTGCCATCGAGAAAATTGACGGTGTAAAGAAATCCGAGGTCGCGCGGATCGCCAATCACGGCGACGGGGTTGGCGTCCGAGGCAAAGTCCCCGATCTTGCTCAGGGTGCCCGCGCTGGCGGTGTACGCGGTAACGGTTGCGTCGAGCGAGTTGGCAACATACAGGTACTTGTTCTGAATCAAGGTGAGCGACGAAGGCTGATTGCCCGTAGGATAGGTTCCCAGCGGCTTAAGCGTTCCTCCCGATTGCACTGAGAAGCTCTCCACTTTGTCGATGGATTCGTCCGCGACATAGAGATTCTGGCCGCCGGAGTCGCCGGTCAGGGCCACCGGCTCGGAACCGGCGCTTACCGGTACGCCGCCGTCGATCGGGGTGAGCGCGCCCGTGGAGCCGATGGCGAATCCGAAGATGTACCCGGCATACGGGGTGGCGTTCGCGTTGTAGGCCGTCACGTACAGGTAGCTGCCGTTGCCCAGAATGTACGCCGCGGTGGGCGTCAGCACGGTGGACTTGTCGGCGGGGCTGGCCAGCAGGGTCAGGTAGGGAAGGCCGTTGCTGTTGGCGACCGGGTTGCCGAGCGTGCATGTGGACCCGGAACACGACTGGCCCAGGGAACCGGCGCCGAACGATCCGGCATTGGCCGAAGTGGCGGCCGAGGTGCAGGTCGAGGCCGCCGCCGGTCTGGCCCTCGGCCTGGGCGCCGAGGCTCTATTCCTGGAGGTCGCCGACGACAACGCGCCGGCGATCGCGCTCTATGAATCGGCCGGATTTGAGCGCGTCGGTCGGCGCCGGGGCTATTACGCCAAGGGACGGCGCACGCCCGCCGACGCCTTCGTCTATCGCCGCGCGCTTAACAGCGGCCCGGGTTGAGCCTATGCTTGAAGTGGGCCTGACCGCTGGCGCCCACCGTCCATGATATAAAGCCAAGAACAGCCTCATGACCGACCCGGAGTTTCCCGTCTTGGACCGCATTGAACGGCTCTGCGTCGAAAAGGGCATGCGCATGACCGACCAGCGCCGCGTGATCGCGCGCGTCCTGTCCAGCGCGACCGACCATCCGGATGTCGAGGAGCTGTATCGCCGCTCCCACGCGA
>Ga0209208_10005095_pt1 | contig 18391 bp, 19 predicted proteins | sample S1TSphfallax_3_FD_187694 | JGI IMG/M metagenome (GOLD analysis project Ga0209208, IMG submission 187694) | Host-associated microbial communities from peat moss isolated from Minnesota, USA - S1T2_Fd - Sphagnum fallax MG (SPAdes) (version 2) | ecosystem: Host-associated > Plants > Peat moss >... | reverse complement strand
AGTCCCGGAGGACTCCAAATCTCCAACTTTGGGAGTGGGAGTTTCATCCTCCTAATTCACCCAAAGTGGGGTTGCGACAGTGAATATTTTATCGGATGTTGAAACTCCTTTAGAGTTTAATTCCAATGTTGATATGGCAACCGAAAGTTCGTCGAATCAACCAAAGGTGGATGTTTTCCAATTCTGATTAGTGTTTTTGGAAACACCATAGGCAATTGGACCCCAGAGTTTAATAGCTCTTGTAATCCATGCCTCTTTAAGTAGTTTGGAATCTTAATTCTTGATGTCCAGTTTGTACATCTTGTCGGTGATAAACATCAACACGAAGTTTCAACGTTTGACAATATAATGTGATGCTTTATTAAAGAATAACCAAAATATTTTTGGTGAGAAACAAGATCTTGAAGCCTTAGTCAATCGGCATAAGGTAGCCAATGAAAATGATTCCAAAACCATCCAAGATCTAAAACAATAGCTTCATGAGGCTAACACGATGCATTTGTAGTTGAACGCATTATAGGCCAAGAATAATGACTACCAAGAGGCTATTCCAAGGCTAGAGGAACATCTATAGGGTGTTGCCCTCGATGCATTATAGAAGGACTAGAATTGACTAGAAGTCCAATACCAAAAGGAATCCGAGGACGAAAAGAAGTTGGAGCAAGAGTTGGACAAGGTTGAAAAAAGCTTATAGTCCACCAAGGGCCAGCTAGCCCGCACAAAATAAACAAATTTAGGGGTTGGAATAGGAACTTAGAAATGTAATTGGAAAAAAGGAAGAATTGCAAAGAGAAGTGGAGGAATTACGAGACGACCTTCCTTTGATTAATGCCAACCTTGAAACCTTTGTGGAGGAGATGTGTTGACCCAAAAGGCCAAAAAGGCGGACTTCTATTACCACAAGATGGTGAAGTTTGAAACCTTACAAATGGCACACGCTTTCACAAAAGCGGAATTGTTAATGCATCAGAACTAGGGTCACAAGAATAAGGTTGAGCTCTAGGACTCATTCAAGGGTAAGGTGACAAAAATCTTGGAGGAAACTTTTGCAAGCCATCAAACATATGAAAAGTTTTATATCCTCCACATAGAGCACTATCAAAAATTGATGCCACATTTGGTAATTCCAAACTTCTAATCGACAACTATGGCATTTTTGACTACATCTACCTTTGCCACACAAACCAACAAAGCTTGAGAGGTAGGCGAAGAAATGGAAATCAATTCTTGCAAAATTGTAACTAAAATTGGGATAGGAATTCAAGAATAATCGGGTAGACAACCTTAATCGGAACTTCAACCCAATTCTAATGTAAAAAAAAAAGTTGTAAAAGTCAAAGAGGTTTTGATGGAGGAGGCCAAGGACTCGCCCCTAAAGTTACAACTAGAAGGGGCGCCTCATGAAGTAGTCGAATCGATTATTGAACCTCCCCATGACTTATAGAATATATAACCAAATTCAAAGTTAGTTTCAATAGGACCAGAATAATTGTAAATAATAGTGTTAAGCAGTTAGGAAATTTTGTTACTTTGTTTTGTGATTCCGAAGACGTAATCCTACTTAGAAAGGAGGATAATGTTGAAGTGAAAAACAATTTGTAATGAAAACCAAGTTTTATAACTAAATTCAATAGAGTTTTAATTGGATCAATGTAACCAAAACTAGATTTATGGAACCGAAACAAAATTTAGATAACTGAAATCAGATCAGTGTAACCAAAAACCAAATTGGCATAACTAGAACTAGATTTATGGAACTAAAATCGGATTTGTCTTAAACGAAACTAAATTTAAAAATGTTTATTTTAAAAATCAAAATCCTAGAAATGATTAGTTGGACTAGTAGTTAGGATTATTTTTTATATGAGTTTGAAATGTATATATCGAGGGGGATTTTTAATTTTTCTCTCTCATGAAGAAAAAGATTGTACAAATATTTTTCAAGCCTAATTGTGGAGAAAGTTCAAAGTTTTTGAAATTTTTACCTTTTTTTAAAAAGTAATTAGTGTTTTTTGCCAAAGGGTTTTTCTCCACAAGGTTTTATGTTCTCAAGTATGTTCATTCCTTAGACACAATGTAGTTAAGTATGACACCAAAACATAGTAAAAACATATATTTTTCCGAGTTAAAGGTAATATCGAATTCTCAACTTTTGTTGAAGCAAAATCAAAAAATTTGTTAGATGTGTTTTCAAATCATTGAAAACATTAAAATCATCCAAAAAAAATTTCATTGACACATCAAAATATTCCTTGAAAGCCATATTGACAGTTTGTTGGTAGGTTGGGGACCCAATCTTTAATTTGAAAGGCGTGACTAACCACACGAAAGTGCCCCATTTGATGATGAAGGTTTTTGTATCGATCTTCCGATGTTGCCATGATTTAATGGTAATCAAAAAATCCCTTCAAAAATGAATATACTTTGTGTCCATCTACCATATCCAAGACCTGTTTCATAAATGGTAGAAGATATGGATCCTTTTTCATGTTTGCATTTAATATCTTGAAATTGATGCAAATGCGTAGTTTATTAGTTTTTTTGGAGACCACCACAATGGGTGAAAGCCAAGTTACTTTTTCCATCACAACAATGAATCTTGGAGTCAAGAGTTTGTCCAAATCTTGTTTGATAATAGCTACATAATTGGGATTCATTCGATATGGGTTTTGATGGGAAGGCGATATTGTTGTATCGAGTTCAATCCAATATTGAGCAATGTGAAGAGGTATTCCTTTGAGATCCTTATAGGAACATGAGAAGACATCCTTATATTTTTGAAACAAAGATTTTGCTTTTGCAGTTGTCAAAAGGTATAGATCAATGTTGAGCTTCACTAATTGTGATTCAATAGGAGTGTCTAAATTCAAATTTCGAATCTAGACATCTTCTTGTAGCGTCCACCTAACAATTTTCAAATCTTGCACCTTTAAATGTGTGGGGACTTCATCTATCGGAATTTCCCCTCCTTCGAATCAACTTCTAGAACAATGTAGGACACAAGGTGTGCCTGGTTCTAATAAAATAATTATTTTAATGGTGAGCAATTTTGGTTCTCCTTGGAGGAAATTTTCCTCAACCTCATTTGTGATGGCATTGGCAAAATCATAGTAGAGAAGAACTTTTGGTTGCTTGGTATAGCATCCAAGTGTTTTATTACTATAATCATTTGAATTGCTACATTTGCCTTCTATGGTGATCAAGGTATTCCCCCAATCATGAATACCTTGGCATTCCTAAACCAAGGTCAACTAAAAATACGTTGTTTCACATAATGTTGAATGTGGCAACATATGGAATTCCATGTATATGTATTTTTAAGTCCTGAATGACTTCAATTGACTTTGTCAAACAGTGATCCGCAATTCAAAAAACATAAAAGGTGGGCTTAAGGGAAGGTAACCCCAACCGTTTCTTCAAATCCTTGGTGATAATGTTGGCTCCAAAACCTTTGTCTAATAACACATCATCCACCAAATTTTTGCCCAGCATGTATTTGGATAACCGCCGTGTGAAGATCGATGGCAATTGAAGCCACTCTCAAAATCAGTGGTAAAGTGGGAACTAATTTTTGTTTTAAAGAGAATTTAGAAAAAACATACTACTTTAAATTTGGTGCAAGTTGAAAGAGTTTTTTGAGGGTCAACATATGTGTGCTTTTGAGTAACTGGTCTCGAATAGCTTATTGAATTGAAATTGATTCCTCCATGGTTTTTGATGCATTAGTTCTAATTTTAAAACTAGGATTAACCGGTATGGCATCTTTCGTCTCTTGGCATTTGTTCATTCTTGCAAGCAAACCCCTTAGTAATCTCCAATGTTGGAAGTTATAATGGTGGTTATTCAATAACATCTTCAAATGATTTCTAAAGTTGTTCTTCCTTTTGTTAATTTGTAATAGTATTGTTTCGTTTCATCTCCTTTTCCTTCAAAGCATTAGGTTCGAAGACTTGACTTCCAGTAGTTATGACCAACAACGTGTTAATTGTTACATTCTCCTTTTTGAATTTGTAGTTTACTTTCTTGTTTTTGAACATCTCCAATGTTACCTACTAATGTGGGCAATCAAAAATCTTATGATCAAGACCACCACAAATAAAACAAGAGTATTGAGTGGTAATATTATTGGTTTTGTTATTTCAATTTCCTTTATATGGATTTTTGGTTGGTTTCGATTGAATAGATATTTCATTCACATGTACTTCTTTTTTCTCCTTCAACCAATTATTCAGGTTTTTTGGGTTCCAATGGTAGTGTTATTTGGTATGACTTGATTTTTTGCATTGACTTCATATTAGCTTGTTGTTTTTGGAATTTGTGGGTTTTCCCAGTTTTGGTGGAGGTTTTAATATTTTATAATATTCATTAGCATCAAGTGTGTTCTTTTCACATGTCATTGCAACATCTTTATGGAAGAACAAAATATCTCATTTCATCCTTGTAATGGTTAACGGTAAATAGGGTACTAATTTGGCTTGGAAAAAATGTTTTAAAAAAAAATTATCGTTTATTTTATGGTGTAAATAGTTTGCTAATTTTAATATACATTCATAGTATACCTCGGCTGTTTGTTTGATGACTCTCAAAGCCATAGAAACATGTTCGTTTGTTTGCCCTTTCCGATAGTAATTGCAAAAAACTACCTTTAGTTCAACAAATGTGCATTTGGGGTGATAATGCATGAAATTCTCCCCCCATTTTGAAATTGCATCCCTCAAGGTGAAGCAAAATAAGTTCACTATGTTTGGATCATTCCTTTGCCCATTGGCTTGAATTATTTTTTGAAACTCCCAAACATGGGCATCAAGGTCAATTCCAACACTATAAATGATTCTCAGTTGGTAGGTGTCGTTAAAGGTAGACTATGTGTGTTGCAACCTTAGCCTTAGGCTTGCGACCAAGGCAAGGCCTTGCAAAGGTGCAGGCTGAATGGGAAGCTTGTGAGTCACATTTCACACTCCCAGGAATGTAGGAAAGTGTGAGGGAATGAACTCACATATTCCCAAATGGGTTCCCATTTTGGGAGTTGGAGTCTTGATGAATTCCCGAATCTTCAAAGAGGTATTATAAGGCTCAAAATTAATTGGATTAAATAACTCTTTATACCATTAGAAAGTTCTTAAAACATACATGTAAAAAATGGGTTCGCATGACCCATTTGAGTATTTAAAACACAAGTTATGCCCAAAATAAAGGCAAGAAGTCAAAGTGCCAATTTGATTCCTGACCACTAAAAGTCAGGAATCGCCTTGACATACGTGTGTGCAAGTGGCGTGCCACATATTGTTGAAAAGCTCTCAACAATAGCTAGCACTTTGCTTTGAACCTCATCTATCGTAATTATAGCCTTAGGTTTGCGACTAGAGAAAAGGGTTACAAGGTTGCAAGCCAAGAGGGAAGCCCGGGAGTCATGCCGCATGTTCCTAAAAGTGTAAAAGAGTGTGAGGGAATAGACCCTCACACTCCCAAGGCAACTCCCACATTAGGAGTTGGAGTCCCAGTGGACTCTTAAATGTTCAGAGAGCGATTGCAGGAGTCAAAACCCAATGGATTGAAGGTTTTTTTTATTTCATTGGAAAGCTACTAAAATGTCTAAAATGGGTTTGCATGACCCATTTGGACATTTGAAACACAAGTTATGGCCAAAAGAAAGGCCGAGAGTCAAATTAGCACTTTGATTCCCGACCACTAAAAGTTAGGAATTGACTCGATTTACTTGCGTATAGGCAGCATGCAACATAACATTAGAAAGCTCTTAACGAGGGCTACAACTTTACTTCAGACCTCATCTCAATTTGAGGTTTGCACGCGAAGTTATAAGCCCCCAATGTTGCAAGAGTCCCAACTTTGGTGATTTTGGGACTCCCACTTGGGAGTTTCGGAACAAAATGCCATTTGGATGTCGGCCTTGTGGAGAAGCACATAGTATATTATAAAGAGGAAGGTGGTGGCTTCCCCCAAGTTTGGGTCGTGGTGAGTCTTATGAGTCCAAGTTGCCTGTGGCTTGTCCTAGCACCAAAAGTGGTCCAACTATGCACTAACCACCTTGTGTTGATTTTGTGTAGGTTCATGTGCGTAATTGAAGCTTGTCAATTCATCCTAGTCCCATCCCGGAGCTCCAGCACGCCCCTCTACCCCTTCAAAGTGTTGCGAGCCAAGGAACATGCCCTGACTCTTTATTCTTCTAATGTTTTCAGTTTGGGACTCATATTTGAATCCTTCAAGGAGTTGGGAACACGTCATGATTTCAATCAGAGGTGTCCACAAGAAGTTATGGTCGTCCAAAGTGTCGGAAGTTCTAATTTTGGGAATTTTGGGACTCGGGAATCCTAGGACAAAATGACATTTGGATGTAGCTCCCATGGCTAATCATAGAGAATATTATTCCCAAGTTCAGGCAATGGTAAATCTTGTGAAACCATGCATATTCGTGGTTCGTTTGTGCACCAAAAGTGTTCCATCCATGCATTAACCAACTTGTTTGGGTTGTGTAGGTTTTTGTGAATAATCAACTTACTTGTCATTTGTCCTAGTCCCCATCCCGAAGCTCTAACATGCCCTTCTATTTTCGAAGTGTTGGAAGTTAGGGATCGCATCCCAGCTCCTTTTCTTCCATTGTTTTCATTTTTGGATTCGCATTTGAAATTTTCAGGGTGTGTGGGAGTGTGTCACATGGTATCAAAGCTTTAGTAGAACTCAATCCACCTATTTAAGAGTTTCCTATGGCATCAAAGAAGACCCATAAGCTAATACAAAAGACCATGGTGGGAAAACCCACCCATGATCTAGATGTTTCGTTCGAGACCATTAGTGAGGAGGAACAAAAGGATGCAAAAGAACAAGAAGATCGTGACAATCGTGATGATCATGAAAATGAAGAAGAATAACCAACCACAGTTCTTTTCACTTTAGAACAATTGGAGGTTTTACTTCAAATGAATAAGCCCGATTTCATTGAGTTGGTTGAGGCCCTCAAAGGAGGATCATTTAAAAATATAGGATTCAAGTTTGCTAAGCCTGAGAATTTTGATGGGGTATGAGATTGAAAGGTTCTAGATTCTTAGTTTGCAAAAATGGAAGATTACCTTTGTGTTGCTTAGGTTGGGCAACATTGTGCCATGGATTTTCCCTAGTCCTATTTAAAAGGTTATGTTTTGACATGGTGGAAGACGGTGAAACAAGGGGAAGGGAAGACCCATGGTTACACATGGGAATTCTTTAAAGAACACATTGAGTTCGAATTCAATTTAAAGAATTTTGACTACATTTTAAAATGCAAACTCTGTCACCTTGTGAATGCGACAAATGACAACTTGCACCAGTATGTGAAGGTGTACACCAAAGTCATGCTTGAAGTCCAACATGTGCATGAGTTAGACCAAGTGTGCCATTTTGTGATGGGGGTCCCAACTTGGGCCAAACGTAAGATTGAGGAAAATTTGCCCACCTCATTGCCTGATGCCATCACGAAAGTGGAAGGTTTATCAAATGTGGAAGGATTCTTAAATGTGGAATGAAGTGAAAAGCATGGGTTTAAAAAGGAAAACAAATTCCCTCACAACAAGGCACACCATGAAGGGGAATGGAATTGAAGGCAAGACACTTCAAAAGGGGAAAAACCTAAACAATTTCAAGGCTTAGGTTTCAAACCCAAAAGAAATTTTGTCAAATAGGGGGATCTTTTAAAATAAGCCAACTCAAGGGGGATGTTAACGGGAAGCCCAAAAGAACATGTTTAAATTGCAATGAAAATTATTCAAAAGATTGCCCGAAACCTAAACTAGGTAATGGGGGTTTTAAAGTAATTGCCCCTAACGCCAACCTAGCCCAAAGTGAACACAATCGTCTTATTTTCTTAAAAAGGAAGGTTTTTAAATGAGAGGTGTTATGTCTTTTGGACATAGGGGCTTACCACAACTTCATAACTTGAGAAAGTGTCGAAAGAATGGAGTTCTAGTTGGAAGAACTTAAGGCACCCATTGAGGTGCACTTTGTGGATGGGGTTCCCCATCCCACCACATTGCAAGTAAGAAACGTGCCTTTTCAACTAGGGAATTAGAGAGGAAAGGTGGATTTGTGGTTTTCCACCTTAGGGGGAATAAAAATGCATTTTGGGAAAGGAATTCATCACCTATAATAATGTGTTCATAGAAAGGCATAATAGGCTAACTAAAATCCGGTCGAAAACTGAGATCATTCAAGTGAAAGCACATGAAGTGCCCAATGGGGGTGGATCGATCATGCACCTAAAGTTAGGAATTTTTTTGGAAAAGGAATGCATGGGATGATGCACCCCCAAGCTCCTTAATAGACTCAACTACGAGTCCAAAAGTGAAGACAACGGAAAGAAAAGGAGTTGGGCACGCTATTTGGATCACAACACTTCGGGGGTAGAAGGGCATGCTAGAGTTTTGAAATGGGGACTAGGCAAATTGACAAGCAACTCAATAATTCACATGGACTTGCACAAACTAAACAACGAGTTGGTTAGTGTGTAGTTGAAACATTTTGGTGCATGGATGAGTCACGGGCAAACACAGATTCACAAGACTCACCATGGCCCAGACTTGGGGGAAGCCACCACCTTCCCCCTTATATTATACTCTATGTTTGGCCATGGGAACAGCACCCAAATGTCATTTTGTCCTACGATTCCCAAGTGGGAGTCCCGAAATTCCCAAAATTAAGATTCTCACAACTTTAAGGGCCCCTAACTTTGTGTGTAGACCTTCGATTGAGATGAGGTCTGAAGCAAAGTTGTAGCCCTTGTCAAGATTTTTTCAACAATATGTTTCACGCCACCTACACGAAGGAAATCAGGGCAATTCTCGACTTTTAGTGGTCGGGAGTCAAATTGCCAATTTGACTCCCGACCCTTCTTTTAGCCATAAGTTGTATTTAAAGTGTCCAAATGGGTCATATAAGCCCATTTTAGACACATAAATTCCAAGAGCTTTTTAGTGATGTAAGGAACTTTTCAATCTAATGATTTTTGACCCTTGCTATTGCTTTTTGAAAATTTGGGAGTCCATTGGGAGTCCAATTCCTAAAGTGGGAGTTCACTTGGGAGTGTGGGGGTTCATCCCCTCACACTCTCCCACACTCTCGGGTGCATGAAATGTGAGTCTCAGCCATGACATTTGGCCCACATCTTCGCAAACCTTTACCTTGGTCGCGAGCCCAAGGCTAGGGTTGCAACATGGGAAGTTATGGCATGTTGTGTGTGATGTGTGTGTTGGACAAGTTTGAGTCAAAGGTAATTACCATCTTGGTAAGTCTTCCCAAATGCATTAAGGGAGTGTTGGACGAATTCTTGAATGTGATGTTTAAAAAGTTACATGTTGAATTGCCCCTGAGAAAATAAGTCGCCCATGCAATCAAGGTGATGTTGAAAGTGGCACCTCCCTCTAAGGCCCCATATCGAATGAATCATGAAAACTTGAAAGAACTTAAGGCTCAACTTGAAGAACTTTTTGTAAAGGGATACATCAAACCTAGCAAGTCACCATATGGGGCACCCCTCCTCTTTTTCACAAGAAAGATGTGATGTTGAAGATGTGTGTGGATTAAAGAACCCTTAATAAGGTAATGGCGAAAAATCGATAGCCATTACTTCGAATTGATGATGTAAGTTAAAATCAAGAGTTAAAATGTTTAATAAAATTGACCTATGTTCAGGATATTACCAAATTTGAATTTCAAAAGGGGACAAAGAAAAAATCATTTATCGCATAAGGTATGGTTCATATAAGTTTTTGATGATGCCTTTTGGATTCACCAATGCACTTGGCACATTTTGCACATTCATGAATGACATTTTTCGGGAGTGGCTTGATGATTTTGTCATATACATAGACAACATTTTGGTCTATAAGAACTTTATGGAGAAACATGTGGAGCATCTCCAGAAAGTGTTCCAAAGGTTGAAAAAAACCAAGTTGTATGCTAGGTTTGAAAAATGCAAATTTGAGTGACGGAAATAGATTTCCTTGGACATAAGATCACCTAAGAAGGCTTGAAGATGGATGGGCACAAGGTGAAGGCAATTTTGGATTGGGAGCTACTTACGTTAGTTCTAACCTTAAGATCATTTTTAGGATTAGCCTCTTATTATTGCAAGTTCATCAAGAATTTTACAAAGATAGTCACACCTTTGACAAACCTTTTGAAAAAGTCATCCAAAATTTATGAATGGGATGAAGCATGCAACGAGGCCTTTGAAACCTTGAAAGGCATTTTGGTGAAAGCGCCTATGTTAAAGTTGTCAGTTTTGACAAAGATTTTTAAATCCATTTTGATGCTTCCAACTTTGCAATTAGAGGAGTCATAATGCAAGATGTAAGGCCAATAACATTTGAAAACAAGAAGTTTAGTGACACGGAACAAAGGTGGCCAACACATGAAAAGGAAATGTGGGCCGTGATACATTGCTTCAAGACTTGGGGCCATTACATAGGCTCCAAGGATGTGGTGGTGTGGACTAATAATGTCACTTTGAAATACTTTGCTATTCAACCAAAGTTGTCATCAAAACAAGTGAAATGGCAAGACACATTGGCCTTGTTTAATGTGGACATTCGACACAAGCCAGGGAAGGATAACATGGTGCTCGATGTGTTAAGTTGAAAACACCAATTTAAGTGTACCATAACATTATTTAAGAAAACCTACTATTGGCCTAATTTGAAAAATGATGCGAAGGAATATGTGAAGACTTGTTTGATTTGCTAGAAAAATCAAACATTCAATAAGAAACAAGTAGGATTGTTGTGACCTTTACGCATTTGTAAAGGGCTGTGGGAAAATGTGTCCATGGATTTCATGGTGAGTTTGTGACCATCAAAGGGATTCGATGCAATCATGGTGGTGGTGGATCGATTTAACAAGATGGCACATTTCATTCCCATTAAAAGAAAATGCCATGGCTCAAGAGATGAGAAGGTTTTTTTTCATGCACGTTTTCAAACATCATGGCTTCCTCAAGGACATTGTGTTGGATTGAGACCCAAAGTTCACAAGCAAGTTTTGGCGAGCCTTGTGGAAACACATGGGGTCAGAGCTTAAGATGAACACCTCATTCTAACCCCAAATAGATGAACAAACTAAAAGAATGAACTTGGTTATCCAATAATTCCTAAAGAATTATGTGGTAAGAAATCAACAAGATTAGGTGGACCATTTGGAGTTGGCCAAGTTTTGTTACAACAATTGAAAGCATTCGGTAATAGGGCCCACGCTATTTAAAATGGTGACGGGCAAGTCACCATTTGTGCCTACACTTTGGTCACACATGGGCAACCCCCAAATGATGTAAATAAGGAAGTGTCAATGGTCACACAACTTGATGAAGAGAGGCATCGTTTGTGGGAGATGGCTAAGACCAATCTTGAAAAGGCACATAAACAATACAAAGATTTTGTGGACAAATCTTAATGAGATGTGAATTTTGAAGAAGGAGATGGAATGTGGTTGAACATAAAAAATTTCAGGTTGCCACAAGGTTTGAACCACAAGTTTTTGGGCCCATATGCAGGTCCATTAAATATGTTGGAAAAAAAATTTCTCGACACTTATATAGGAAAATTATTGAAAAATCTTAAAGTTCATCCCATATTTCATGTTTCACTTTTGAAGCCAATCACCCATGATACCTCAAGGCCTATTCGATAACACAACTCAAGGCCCCCACCTGACCTCATTGAGAACAATCCAAAATTTGAAGTTGAGGCAGTGCTCAAGCTAAGGCAACTAAGGGGTGGGAGTGGGAGTATTTGGTCAAGTGGAAAGGATACCATCCAATAGAAGCATCTTGGGTGAATGAGTCGGACATGGAACATGCCCAAGAAGCCATAGAAGAATTCCACAATAGACCGGCAAATAAGCAAAAGAAACATAGAATGTGATGATGACATCACCTTCCTTTTAGTGGGGTAGGAAATTACACAAATGTACCACATCAAGTTTCAAGTAAAATAAAGGTTAAAAACTTTCAAGAGATTGCATCTTGAACAGAATGAATATTACTAAAAAAATAGTTAAGTGGCATGGACAAATGGAACTTTCTTACATAAATTCAAATCAAAATAGGACTCTCATTTTGGGGTTAAAAGAAACTTTGGCCCCAAAAGAAGACAAGCAAGGTGAGATTGGGAGGACATGCACATGTTTAAAGTGCATCCCAAAGAATTGGTTGGTAGTGGTGGCCAACATGGGAGTCATGACCTTGTTCGCATACTATAATCATGTAGCTTGGGACTTAGGTTTTTGCAAAGCCTAAGCATCACTTTTCGTAACTTAATAATCATACCTTGGGTTAAAGCTTGATTGTTATAATCAAGGTGTGAGGTTGGGAAAGGAGTCATGTTAAATAACTTATGTCAAGATTAGACTTGGTTTGAGTTTTTCATGAAGGGAAGCATCAAATAAATGCCTCCCAAAACAAGGCTTTGTCAATTAGGTTAATTTAGGTCTTTTGACAAAACAAGGGTTAAGGGTTTTTCCTAAGCCCCACCTTGGGCTTGCCAAAACAATGTTGGAAACTTAGGGATGATTAAGTTAGCTTTAGGTAAGGTCCTGTCATAAAAGTTCATAATCGATGGCCAAGGATCTAAGTGAAAGTAATTGCATTGAAGAAATAATTTCTAAGCGTCAATGAAGACATTGACTTCTTCTTCTAGTGGGGGAGAATGTCGTGACTTTAGTTTTGGTCTCATGACCAAGGCTAGGGCTTGTAAAGGTGTGGGCCAAGAGGGAAGCCTGATAATCACATTTCACACTCCAAGGAGTGTAGGAGAATGTGAGGGAATGAACTCGAACAGGTCCAAATGGGCTCCCACTTTGGAAGTTGGTTTCTTGATGGATTCTCAAATCTTCAAAGAGATATTCCACTGGTCAAAATTAATTGGATTAAAGACCTTTTTATACCATAGGAAAACTTTTTAAAACATAAATGTCTAAAATAGGCTTACATGACCCATTTGAGTATTTAACACAAAAGTTATGGCCAAAAGAAGGGCCAGGGATCAAAATGTCAATTTGACTATCAACCATTAAACGTTAAAAATCGCCTTGAAATACATGCATTCAGGTGGCGTGCCACATATTATTGGAAATATTTCAACAAGGGCTATAATGTTTCTTTAGAACTCACTTCAATCAAAGGTTTGCATAAGAAATTATGGCCTTTTAAAATGTTGGGAGTCCCAATTTTGGGAATTTCAAGACTCCCAACTTGGGAGTCCTAGGACAAAATGACATGTGGATGTAGTTCCTGTGCCTAACCATAGAGAATATTATAAGGGGGAAGGTGGTGGCTTCCCCCAAGTTTGGGCCGTGGTGAGTTTTGTGAGTTTGAGTATGGCAATGGTTCATTCATGTAGCAAAAGTGCTCCAACCATGCATTAACTAATTTGTTATTTAGGTTGTGTAAGTTGATTTGAATAATTGACTTGCTTGTCACTTATCCTAGTCCCCATCTCGGACCTCTAGCATGCCCTTCTATGATGCGCTCCCAAGCTCCTTGATAGACTCAAATGTGAGTTTGAAGTGAAAATAACGAAAAAACAAAGAGTTGGGGACACATTCCTTGGCTCACAACACTTTCGGGGTAGAGGGACCTATTGGAGTTCCGAGATGGGATTAAGAAAAATGAAAAACACTTAATCACTCACATGGACTTGCATAAAATAAAACAAGTTGGTTAATGCATAATTGAAGCATTTTTGGTGCTAGGACAAACCATGAGTAAACTTGGACTCCCAAAACTCAACATGGCCTGGACTTGGGGGAAGTCACCACCTTCCCCCTTATAGTATACTCTGTGCCTCTCCACAAGGCCCACATCCAAAAGACATTTTGTTTCAGACTCCCAAATGGGAGTTCCAAAATTCCCAAAGTTAGGACTCTCGCGACTTTGGGGCCCATAACTTTGTGTGTAAACCTCCGATTGAGATGAGGTTTGAAGCAAAGTTGTAGCCCTCATCAAGAGCTTTTCAACAGGATGTCTCATGCCACATGCACGAAAGGAAATCAGGTCAATTCCTGACTTTTAGTGGTTAGGAATCAAATTGCCAATTTGACTTTTGGCCTTTTTTTTTACCATAACTTGTGTTTTAAGTGTCCAAATGAGTATTGTGAGCCCATTTTAGACATATAGGTTTCAATAGCTTTTCAATGATATAAATATTTCTTCAATAAAATGGGTTTTGACCCCTGTAATCGCGCCTTGAAGATTTGGGAGTACATTGAAACTCCAATTCCCAAAGTGAGAGCTCACTTGGGAGTGTGAGGGTTCATTTTCTCACACTCTCCTGCACTCTCGGGAGTATAAGATGTGCCTCCCGAGCTTCCTTTTTATCCCGCATTCTTGCAAGCCCTTGCTTTGGTCGTGAGCCCAAAGTTAGGGTTACAACACTTTTCCTTTCAAATGTTGCAAGTTAGAGAGTGTACCCCAATTCCTTCTTCTTTTGTTGTTTTCATTTTCAAATTCACATTTAAGTCTTTTTAAGAATGTGGGGGTGGTTCACGGTGCCACTGAATAGCAAGGAGGGTATAATTTTGTTGAGAGTAGGCTTATCCAGGGTTGCCCTATGGATGTGGTCATTATTGGAGTCGGTTGCCTAGGAGGTTTTCCTTTAGTCCCCACCAATCCAACACCCACTCTTGCCCATTCTGGATTAGAAGGTCTTCATGGCCCTCACTTGCATGCCCCAGTTGAATGTTCAGATCCATGAGGTTGTCCTTTGCTGGAAGGTTTGGAAAATTCGTCATCTACATCTGGTGGGCCTTTGGCACCAGTTCCTACCATGGTCATTATGGGCATAGCCACATTATCTTATGGCATCATACTTGGCCAACCCCATCTTAGGGATACAATTGGCCTTCCCTTTTGATAAGGTTATCCCATCATGGGCCATTAAGGTTGTATGGAAGCTGTGTTGCAAAAGAACCATAGCTTTTTGGGGAAGGAAAAGGATTTCTTGTGGGATTTGAAAATCTTGGAAATTCACCCCAATCTCCTTCAATATTTGAGTGTGAATTGAAATTTCTTGGTACAATATTTGGGTATTTAAAGGTTGTAATTATGGGAGGATTTCTTGGAGGAAATGCGATTACTAAACCTGGTTGAACTTCAATTTGACTAGATCTATTGGGATAACTTGCTAACAAATGCCCAAACCCTTGATAAAATGAACACACATGAAGGGAAATTTCCACATTGAAAATAGAATTTATTGGATTTTTTAGGTGAAATGCATTGTCGCTCATGACATTCATTTTCAATGAATAGCCACTACGGCTATCATTCAAGGTATCTCTCTTGAAGGTGCCTTAATTCTTCCAAGAGCTCTTGAATTTGACTCAAATTGGTTTTTGGAGCGATTAAGTTAAATAACATTCCTTCATGGTACCAAAAAGCTAGATTTTTGGTAGGATCCCAAATGGGTTCTTAAAAGACCCCTTGCTGTTATGTAATGAACATTAGCTTCAAGAGAAGTGCCCCCATCAATTTTGGTAATTGAACTATTTTGACGTCTGGTTTTTGTTTTTTTTTGGTTACAATTTCTAGGGCATCATTACTATGAAATGTAATGACAATGTTGTTGTCCATGCTAAATAGATTTAGCCATTTCTTGCAAAACCTCATCTAACTTGTTTCACATACTTTTTGTCATAGTAGTGACATACTCTCAATTTGATTGAAACATACGCGTATTTTACGTTTTTTTGGGCTTTTTAAAAAATACTTGAAAATACTTGATACAAAGGCCAATTTTCAAGCCTTTGTATTTTTATAATGCTTTTAAAAAAATACTTGAAAATACTTCTTTTTGAGCACCTTCGAAAAATACTCGTATTTTGTATGTCACTACTATGCTTTTTGTTATAATAATCAACGTAATACACCTAAACAAAAGATGGTAGATAATTTTTTATATTTATTTCTTTTATTGTGCTAAAACAAAAACACTTAATGGAAGACAAACAACATAAACATGTAATGAAAAATAGAAAACACTAATCTTTAAGAGATCAAGCCAAAATGCTTAATGTTGAATATACTCAAATAATTTTATCCTTATGCCAAATTTAAAATTACGGAACCAAATATTCTGGTTTTATATTCGTGTATGGTCGCCAAATGTTTAAAGCCAACTAGTAAATAATTAGGTTTGTAAGTGAAACTGAAGTTTATTAAATTCTTGTCCAAGTCCGGGTGATTTTTAAAACCACCAAAATTCAACTATTAGTAAATCAAATAGATTTTTAGAGTATTGCAGTTTTTGGTACGGGAATCACACTACTAGATTTGAAGTGGGGACAAACACCTACAACTACTTTAAATATCAAAACATAAACCTAAAACTCATGTGACAACAAAAAGATAATTAAGGAAAAACACACACATTGAATGAACATACTTGAGAACATAAAACCTTGTGAAAAAATACCCTTCTAACAAAAAAACATTAATTTTTTCAAAAAAGAAGGTAAAAAGCTCAAAAGGTTTGAATTTCTCCACAATTAGGCTTGAAAAAACTTTGTAGAATTTTCTTCTTTGTGAAAGAGACAAAAATTAAAAATCCTTTTAAATATATACTTTTCAACCTTTATAAAAGAAAACCCTAACTATTAGTCCAATAAATCATTTTTAGATGTTTGGTTCTAAAAATAAACATTTTAAAATTTGGTTTTGTTTTCGTAAATTTAATTACAGTTACACCAATCCAATTTCGATTATTTAAATTTGGTTTTAATTCCATAAATTTAGTTTTGGTTACATAGATTTAGTGAAGATTCTACTAGATTTCATTATAAAAGTTGATTTTGATTATAAAATGTTTCTCATTTTAACAAAAATAATTAAGCCTTCAATTGGGTTTATTGTACACATAATCTTGAAATTAAAAAAGTACAAATAAGGGTGTAAATGAGATATAATGAACCAACATGATTATTAAAAAAAACAATTGTAAATTTTTTTTCCCAAAAAAACTTTTTCATATGAATGAATTTTGGAACAATTTTTTTTGCAACTTGTTATAATAAATGCTTATAATTATCCAAGTACAGGACATGTTTTTTTTCATCATTTTGGAATAAATATGAAAATTTCAAAGTGTCTTGATTCCTTGTTCATTTTTTAAAATGATAATAATTCAAATCATAACCAATTTGTATTGTTTTACATTTTTATGTTTTCTTGTATAATAAACTACAAATTTTCTTAACACATTGCCTACATTTAAACCATTTATGTGTGGCAAAGGACTTTTGAAATTTTGAAATTTTAGATTAATTTTGGAAAGTTTTTTGAGTTTTAAAAGTTTTAGAACCCACATAGTTTAGGGTATGAGTGCTTTTATAATTTGATTAATAGGTTTTTATCCTCTTAAATTTTTTTTCATCAAATGTGTTTTATTCTATGAATCCTTTTGATAATGCTTTGCAAAATTAAGTCCTATTTAACATGTTGTTATGCATTTTTAGAGATCCCAAATCAAAACTTAAAATTTTATCAAATGGATTTTTTTGATTTGAATTCCTTAATATTCATATGAATGAAAAAGAAAAAACTTGCCATGGCTTTAAATGACAAAACATAAATGTTTATCCAATTTGGAATGTTTTCCTTTTCAATTTGATGCCCTTTTTGGGTTGTTGTATTGTGACCACACCCACAAGTAAGTTTGAAATTGATTAGTCAATATGGTGTTCAAACTTATTTTTTAATGAAAAAATTAATGAAATATATACATGTATGAAATTAGAGCATAAAAATCATTATATCTTCAAAGGCATCACTAAAAAATAAATTTTCCTTCTTTTTGGTAGAATATACTTGACACATATATGAATCAAATCTTATATTATAGAAAATACTTTTTAAGAGCTACTTGCATTTTAAAAAGTCTACTTGAAAACTATTTTTACAATGGAAAATTAAAAAATTAATGTGTAATAATGAAGAAATATCTTGTTAATAATCATTTAAGTAAAAAGATTGAACGTATAACAATTTTGTGATGGGTTTTAATTTAATTTTTTATTCACTTCAAAAATAAATTGACAAATTATTTTAGTTAAACACTTTATTGTGCTTCTTGTTCAAGTATTAAGAATATTCAAATAGAGCAATTAGACACAGATAGACAAATTTAAATTTATTTGATAACATTTTCAAATTCTATCAAAAAGGATGTTTTGTTGTGACAAATAAATGGAGCTCAAGAATGAAGCACAATATGTGTCTTCCAAGGATGTTGGGTGGAGAGTTCCTCACAATAATAAAACATTGATTTCAAACATATTGTTCCTCCTAACAACAAACTTTGTATTGAATTGCCACAAATGGTTTATTGTGGGGTCATTAGATCCTTTCATAATCATC